>Ga0206952_10026_pt1 | contig 51568 bp, 54 predicted proteins | sample Alteio_BWOrgHeat_39_FD_152966 | JGI IMG/M metagenome (GOLD analysis project Ga0206952, IMG submission 152966) | Enriched cells from forest soil in Barre Woods Harvard Forest LTER site, Petersham, Massachusetts, United States -... | ecosystem: Environmental > Terrestrial > Soil > Temperate forest >... | reverse complement strand
TGAACAAAAATTGTTTGCAGGCATTCTGCCTAAAATTGATAATGCTTTTGCCGCAATTGATGCCGGAGTAAAAGAGGTATTAATTGGTGATGCGAATGATTTAATTCAAAACACAACTGGTAATACTATTGGAACGTTAATAACGCAATAATGCAGATTGAAGAATTATATAATGATGCTTTACTATTGCTGCAGTTATTGATTTCAACTCCCTCTTTTTCAAAAGAAGAGAATAAAACCGCTAATCTTATTGAAAGTTTTCTTCAATCAAAAAATATTGAAACAAACAGGTTGCTGAATAATATTTGGGTAACCAGCAAATATTTTGATGCCGACAAGCCAACCATCTTATTAAACTCACATCACGATACAGTAAAGCCAAACAAACAATATACAAGAGATCCTTTTAAAGCTGATATTGAAGACGAAAAAATTATTTGGTTTAGGTAGTAATGATGCGGGTGGTTGTTTGGTTTCGTTGATAGTAACGTTTATACATTTTTATACTCAACAAAATTTAAAATACAATCTTGTTTTAGCGGTTACTGCGGAAGAAGAAATAAGCGGAAAAAATGGAATAGAATTGCTGTTATCACAATTGCCAAAAATTGATTGTGCAATAGTTGGTGAACCAACGTTAATGAACATGGCTGTTGCGGAGAAAGGCTTACTGGTATTGGATTGTACAGCACATGGCAAAGCTGGTCATGCAGCGAGAGAAGAAGGTGATAACGCTATTTATAAAGCAATAAAAGATATTGAATGGTTTCGCACATTTAAGTTTGATAAAGTGTCTGATTTGCTTGGACCAAACAAGATGAGCGTAACCATTATTAATGCAGGTTCGCAACATAATGTTGTTCCGGGTGAGTGTAAATTCACGGTTGATATTCGTGTAAATGAGTTGTACGATTTTGATGAAGTGGTCAATATCATCAAACAAAATATTCAGGCGGAGGTTGCACCAAGAAGTTTGCGATTAAGATCAACCAACATTGAGTTAAGTCATCCTTTGATAATAGCGGGACTTGATTTGAACCGAACATATTATGGTTCGCCAACAACCAGCGATAAAGCTTTAATGAATTTTCCTGCATTAAAAATGGGACCTGGAGATAGCGCAAGAAGTCACAGTGCAGATGAGTTTATTTATGTTGATGAAATAAGGCACGGAATTGAATTGTATATTCAGTTGTTGAACAAAGTAATTTTATAGAATGAAGCTTTGGCAAAAAAATACAGCATCATTAAAAGAAGTTGAAAAATTTACGGTTGGTAATGATCGTGATTTTGATATACAACTTGCACCATTTGATGTGCTTGGAAATATTGCACACGCAAAAATGTTAGCTACAATTGGTTTATTAACAAATGATGAAGCTGAAGTGTTGGTAAGGGAGTTGAGGTCAATCTACTCATCAATTCAAAATTCAAAATTCAAAATTCAAAACGATGTTGAAGATGTGCATTCACAAATAGAATTTTTACTAACTGAAAAGTTGGGTGATGTTGGTAAGAAGATTCATTCTGCAAGAAGTCGCAACGACCAGGTTTTAGTTGATTTGAAATTATTTTTAAGAAGTGAAATTGAACAACTTGTTTTGACAGTGCAATCATTTTTTGAACTGCTGGTTGAACAAAGTGAAAAACATAAAGATGATTTATTGCCTGGTTATACGCATTTGCAATTAGCAATGCCTTCATCATTTGGATTATGGTTTGGAGCCTATGCAGAAAGTTTAGTTGATGATTTAATTACTGTAAAAGCAGCTTATAAAATCCTCAATAAAAATCCTTTGGGTTCTGCCGCGGGTTATGGCTCTTCATTTCCAATCAACAGAAAACTTACAACCGAACTATTAGGTTTTGATGATTTGCATTACAACGTTGTGTATGCACAAATGAGTCGTGGTAAAACAGAACGTATTGTGGCATCAGCATTAGCAAACGTTGCAGATACATTAGCCAAACTTTCAATGGATGTTTGTTTATATATCAATCAAAATTTTGGATTCATTTCTTTTCCTGGAGAATTTACGACCGGCAGCAGCATCATGCCGCATAAAAAGAATCCTGATGTGTTTGAATTGATCCGTTCACATTGTAATCAAATAAAGGCGTTGCCGAACGAGATCATGATGATGACAACAAATCTCCCCTCAGGTTATCACCGCGATCTTCAATTGTTGAAAGAGCATTTGTTTCCCGCATTTACAATGTTGAAAGATTGCATGAGTATTGCATCATTAATGTTAAGCAATATTGAAGTGAAGAAAGATATTCTTGCAGACGAAAAATATAAGTATCTATTTAGTGTAGAAGAAGTAAATAAACTTGTTAACGAAGGAATAGCTTTTCGTGATGCATATAAAAAAATCGGGTTAGATATCGAAGCCTATCAATTCAAGTATTCAACAAACATTCATCATACACATGAAGGCAGCATTGGCAATTTGATGAACGATAAAATTGCAGCGAACATGAAAACTATTCTTGAAAGTTTTCATTTTGAAAAATATCATGCGGTAATTGAAAAGTTGTTATCAAATTAAAACCGCACTCCCGCTTCAATCTTAATTGGCAAAGTATTTTCCTGCGGCGGTACCGGGCAATTATAGCCATCAGTATAGGCACAATAAGGATGATATGCTTTATTAAAATTGATTAATATAGTATCGCTTTTGGGTATATTTAAATCAATATAACGTCCTCCTTCGTATGTTTCATTACCGCTGGTTACATCTGTAAAGGGAATAAATAAATAATCTTTATAGTCAGCAGACTTTATTAATTCCTGCGATTGATAAACATTTAGTTTATATTCTTTTTTATCAATCACAAAAAATACTTCGGCATACTTTACATATGTTTTACGCATACCGCTTGAAGTGCTCATTTGAAAAGGCTTTTCATTTGGTGTTTTTACAAAATGTGCATTCACCGCATACTTTGCCTCAAATGGGAAAAAATGAATGCCTTTAAAACTTTTTTTTGCTTTTGCACTAAGCGGCGTGTGATAAGGATCGTCATATTCTGTTTTCAATTCATTTTGAAAACGCTTGGTATCGTTTATAACAGCAGTATCATTTTGTGTAAAAGCAATAATGCTTATCAGGACAAAATTTAAAACAAACAAAAATCGTTTCATAATAAACCGCTAAATTAACCGCATATTATTTGCTTTATTTACTTTTAAAAAATCCTTAAATAAAAAATATGAATTCTAAAAAACATACGCACAAAAAGGGCATTGGAAGATTCTTTGATCACCTTTCCGGTGTTGTAACCAGAGTTACCGGTAAGCCTATTGCTTTCATTCTTGCTTCCATCATTATTATAACATGGGCAATCACAGGTCCGATATTTAAATTTTCAGATACATGGCAATTGGTTATCAATACCGGCACTACAATAATCACATTTTTAATGGTGTTTATTATTCAACAGTCGCAGAATAAAGATACAATTGCGGTTCATCTAAAATTAAATGAGCTTATTGCTGTTACCAAGGGTGCCAGCAACCGCTTAATTGATGTAGAAGATCTTACCCCGGAGGAATTAGACATACTTAAAAATTTCTATATTAAACTATCTGAACTTGCCGAGAAAGAAGATGATATAAGCTGTACACATACTATTGAGGAAGCAGAAGGCATTCATAAACTTAAAAGCAGAAAAAAAATTGCAGCCTCACCTCCGGCTTCTTAAAATTTATTCTTCCACATCATGCTTTCAACCGGCTTCTCAGGCTGCTGGCTGTATTTGGCATTTTTCTTTTGATTGTATTTCACTTCAATCTCACCATCAACAGGAAAATAAATTAACTGGCCAACAGGCATGTTTTTATATACTTTCACCGGTTGTTTCACAGAAATTTCCAGCGTCCAGTGCCCGCAAAAACCCACATCTCCTTTACCTGCGGTTGCATGAATGTCTATACCCAATCTACCTGTAGAACTCTTGCCTTCCAAAAAGGGTACATGCGCATGGGTTTCTGTATATTCAGCTGTTGTACCCAAATAAAAAATATGCGGGTACAACACAAACCCTTCTTCCGGAATTTCAAAATACTCTATCTCGTTATGTTTCTTCGCGTCTAAAATATGTTCACGGTAAGTAGCCAGCCATTTACCCAAGTGCACATCATAACTGTTGCTGCCAAGATCTTCACGATTATAAGGTTCAATTTTAATTGTACCTTTTTCAATCTCTTCAAGTATGCGTGTGTCGGAAAGAATCATTGTGTAATTATTTTATTCAAAACCTGTCAGGTCTGTAGCAAATTCATTGCAAATAAATTATAAATCCTTCAATTCAAAATCACAAGTTTCCCACTATTTCTTTTCAACAATTCGCTTCTATCTTTAATAAAAATTTATTCATGGAATTTGGACGCGTTCCCGAAGACGAATTAAACACCGTTGATTTCAGCTTGCCAAAAGAACCTGTGTTTAACAAACAAATATTATCCGGCAAAAAAAACAAAAATGCCAGGATGTATATTGGTTGCGCAAAATGGGGAAGAACAGAATGGGTTGGCAAAATATATCCTGAAAAAACTAAAGAAAAAGATTTTCTGCAATATTATGTGCAGCACTACAACAGCATTGAATTAAATGCTACGCACTATAAAATTTACGGCCCAAAAGCTATTGAGAAATGGAAAGAAAAAGCCGGTGATAAAGATTTTTTGTTTTGCCCGAAAATGTATAAAGGCATAACACATTTTGGAAAACTTACCGGTAAATATTTTATCACGACAGAATTTTTAAGAGGCATTCTTGCATTTGAAGAACATCTTGGCCCTATGTTCATCCAGGTTAGTGATGCATATTCTTCAAAACGTAAAGATGAGTTGTTTGAATTTTTAAGATCATTGCCAACAGATATGCAATTCTTTTTAGAAGTGCGGCATCCTGATTGGTTTAAAGAAGATACGAGCAAAGAATTATTTGAAGCATTACATGAGTTAAACATCGGCGCAGTTATTACAGATACAGCCGGCAGAAGAGATTGTGCGCATATGCATTTAACTCTTCCAAAAACTTTTATACGTTATGTTGGCAATAGTTTACATCCTACAGATTATACACGCATTGATGCATGGATTGAACGCATGAAATACTGGCTGAATAAAGGCATTGACGATATTTATTTTTTTATGCACATGCACAACGAAGCAACATCGCCTGAACTTACTGTTTATTTGGTTGATAAAATGAATGCAGCATGCGGGTTGAATTTGATAAAGCCAAAATTTGTTGATAATAAACAACCAGGTTTATTTTCTTAAGTTTTGAAAGAAGTTTATTTATTTATTGCATATAAATATTTCTGGCTTTAATATCAAATATTACGCTGGTAAAATGCTTACTTTATCTGCGCTTTTCCTTTAATCAACATCATTAACAACCCAAATAATAAAAATGTAATACCAGCATAAAGATTTAATAAAGAAGAAAGCGCATCACTTATAAAATATCCGGTTAATAATATCACTGATACAATTGTAAAGAATAATCCGATGGTAAAACTGAGTTGTGTTAAACGGTTAAGCATAATGTCTGTTTAAAAAAATATAAGATTAAGCAGAATAGTTATGATGAGTAATATAATGCCAATGGGTGCAACTCGTTTATACCATTTCTCTTCTTTGTATGTTGACTTTACGGTGAGTGAATACACAAGTCCTTTTAATGCTGCTTCAGGTTTTGGTTTTGTAAACAGGCTTACAATAATAGTTGTAAAAAAATTTGCAATCCATGAAACAGATGCAACAATAAATGCCTGGCCCATGCCGCTTTTAATTTCAAACATTGGTGCAATCCAACCACCTTTACCTTCTGCTATAGTTAATCCATGTGTAAGTGCCGCAGCGGCAGTTCCTGCAAGCAATCCACAAAAAGCACCATGACCTGTTGTACGTTTCCAGAACATGCCTAATAAAAATGTAGCGAACAAAGGCCCGTTCACAAAGCTGAATACAAGCTGCAGAAAGTCATTAATGTTATTAAAGCTTTTGGCAACATAAGCTGTAATAATAGATAATAATACACCGGCTATCGTTATAAATTTTCCAACCCATAAATAATGTTTATCTGATCTGTTCTTTACAAAATAAGATTGATAAATGTCGTATGTAAATACAGAATTAAATGCAGTTACATTACCTGCCATACCACTCATGAAGGATGCGATCAATGCCGTAATGCCAACACCCAATAAACCGCTTGGATAATAATGTGCGATAAGTGAAGGCAAAGTCATCGTATAATCTAATTGTCCATTGGCAGCAGTGGGTATCGCAAAACCTTTTGATTGTAATGCAGGCTGCATTAGTGCTATGGCAACAACACCAGGCAACACAACAATCAATGGCATCAGCATTTTTGGTATCGCGGCTACTACGGGTGTGCGTTGCGCATCATTCATGTTACGGGCGATCATAGCGCGCTGCACTACTAAAAAATCTGTGCACCAATAACCGAATGACATCACGAAACCTAATCCAAAAATCAATGACATAAAGTTTATGCCCATTGGGTTGTCGTCTGCTTTGCCCATATATTTCCATGCATGTGTAAGTTGTGGTTCAAGTTGTGCTTTGATGTTGCTCCATCCGCCGGCATCATGTAATGCCACAACAACCAATGGCGACAAACCAAGCACAATTAAAAAGAATTGCAACACTTCGTTATAAACAGCGCTGGTCAACCCACCTAAAAAAGTATAGATCATAACAATACCTGCAGCAAGCCATATTGATACATCAAAATCCCAATGCAGGATCACTTCAAGCAATTTTGCCAGTGCGAATAATGAGATGCCTGATGAGAACACCGTCATCACCGCAAACGTTACCGCATTCAATGCTCTTGTCTTTTCATCAAAGCGCATGAATAAATATTCAGGTACACTTCGTGCTTTACTACCATAATAAAACGGCATCATAAACACTGCTAAAAAAACCATTGCGAAGATGGCGCCCACCCAATAAAAGTGTACGGTCATAATACCATACTTTGCTCCGGATGCAACCATGCCCAATACTTCCTGTGCACCAAGATTTGCAGAGATAAATGCAAGGCTGGTTATCCATAAAGGAATATTTCTTCCGCTTGAAAGAAAGTCGTTACTGCTTTTTATTTTTCTTTTAATAACAAAGCCAACGGTTATTACAAAAGCGAAATAAACAATGATGATGAGATAATCGGCAATATGCAGTTTCATGTATGGAAGCAAGTTTCGTTACCAGCACAATATAAGTTTTTAGTTTATAGTTCGCGGTTTTTAGAGACGCCACTGCGAGAAACGAAACTGCATTATTGTTTAAATATTTTGATGTACGAAAACAAACAACCACATGCACGTCATTGCCAACCTGATTGGCAATCTGCCGTTGAAATTATAACAGGTTTATCAGTAATTCTTTAAGCTGTAATTCAGATTCCCGCTTTCCGCCGGTAGTAGGACAGGTTTCTAAAAAAATTAAACAAGTAAGAGAAAAGCACAACCACTCCGAACGTCTTGCCCAACTTGATTGGGCATCTCATAATTAAGTTCTATGCATTTTGATTATGAGATTCCCGCTTCCGCGGGAAAGACGTGCAGAAGTGTAACTATTTCAATCAACATTATCGTTCAACATTCTGAGTAACTCGTTCAATCGCAATGTTGTTTTCTTATAACAGGAAGTTGATTTAAGAATCGATATTGTTTTCAGAACCATATTCAATAACTTTAAACCTCTAAAAATTTTTGCCATGAGCGCAACATCACAAAATCATTTCACAGCAAAAGAAGTTAATCCATTAGCAAGCCTTGATGAATGGGAAGACGATCTGCTGAAACGCTATCCTGATCCTGAACAAATTGCTGCTTCAAAATCAACAGATGAATACAGGAATTATGAAGAACCGGCACGTGATACTGTGCGTGAATTTTATAGATTGAATCACACATATCAAACCTATGACTTTGTACAACAAAAACGTGCAGATTATTTACAATTTGATAAAAAGAAAATGCCCGTGTGGGATGCATTTCAGTTCTTAAATCAATTGGTGGATGATTCAGATCCGGATACTGATCTTGACCAGTTTCAGCACTTATTACAAACAGCAGAAGCGATACGCAGAGATGGCCATCCTGACTGGATGGTGTGTGTTGGTTTGTTACATGATATGGGCAAAGTGTTGTGTTTATTTGGTGAACCACAATGGGCTGTTGTAGGCGACACGTTTCCTGTTGGCTGCAGCTATTCAGATAAAATTGTTTACCCAGAATTCTTTAAAAATAATCCTGATTACAGTAATGAACGTTATAACACAAAGCTTGGTGTGTATAAACCCAATTGCGGTTTGCGCAATGTAACCATGAGTTGGGGACATGATGAATATGTTTACAACATAGCTAAAGATAGTTTGCCTGAAGAAGGTTTATACATGTTGCGTTATCATTCATTTTATCCCTGGCATAAAGAAGGTGCTTATGATTATTTGTTAGATGAACATGACCGTAACATGTTGAAATGGGTGAAGCTGTTTAATCCTTATGATCTGTATTCAAAAAACCCAACACCACCGGATTGGAAAGTATTGCGTCCTTACTACGAAGACCTTGTTGCTAAATATTTACCAAGTGAGTTGAAGTTTTAATATTTACAATTCAATTGCCACCAACTCAATCTAATAAACTTCTTTAATTAATTTCATTGCCTCATTATAAGCTTCTTTATTGCTATTAAATATCTTATCATAGAAATAAAGCATTGCAATATTATACTTTGGAAGTTCAAGAAAAATAAACTTATTGAAGCTATGGAAAAAATGAAAACTTTTATTTTTTGATTTGAATATAACAAGAGAGTTTATGTTTCGAAGTTTAGATTTTATACCTATTCGTTTCAAAGTATATCTTAATTCTGCAAGTATTTTTTTGTCAGAGTCTAAGTCAGTTCTATATAAAGAAAGAGGAATTTTAGATAAGTAATTACTATAAGGAATTTGATCAGATTTAATAAATTTTCTTGTAAAGCCTGTGACCTGAAACTTATAATCAATTATTTCAAGCCATCGTATAATATTCTGTAACTCTTCATTAATAAAAAAGGAGTTCTTTAAATCAATTCCTGATAATGATTTAATAATTGTTTTTTCAAGAGAATTTAAAAGCAATCCATTGCAATTAACGCAAGCAGGAATTGTAGTTGTATTATAAGTTTTTCGACTTCCATTAATTGAGGTAATGAAGTCTTCTTTTGTGTCTTTTTCAAAAGTCCATCTTGGTAATACATGCTCCTTTGTCAAATTAGTTTTTGAACTACAAAACATACAAAATGGTTGTCTAGTTCCATTCAAATTGTAATACTCATTTTTTATTTCCTTAATTATTACTGATTGATTAGTCTTAATAACTTTTCTTAATAATGATAGTTCAGGAATAATTGCCATCAATCTAAGATATGTTACAATAGCTTTGTAAAAAACAAAAAATGTATCGCAGATTGTTCATTGCTTTTATTTGTTTAATCACTGCATGTTCTTCTCCAAAATATAAAAATCCGCATGTTGTTATTGAAACAAATTTTGGTGATATTGAAGTGGAACTTTATCCTGACCAGGCACCTAAAACCGTAGCTGCATTTTTATCTTATATTGATTCAGGTTATTATGAAAAGGCGGCGTTCTATCGCGTATTAAGAGATGATGAGCAACCCAGCGACGCGCCAAAAGCTGAATTAATACAAGGCGGCATCTGGAAAACAAATTATAAGCTTGCTGCAACTATTCCGGGCATTCCACACGAACCAACCAATCAAACAAAGATCTTACATACAGATGGAACTATATCATTGGCAAGAGCCGCACCAGGAACAGGCAATACAGAATTTTTTATTTGCGTGGGTGATCAACCTGGCTTTAATTATGGTGGCGCTAATAATCCCGATGGGCAAGGTTATGCAGCTTTCGGTAAGGTAGTAAAAGGAATGAATGTGGTAAGAAGCATTTACAATGCACCTGAAACTGATGGCGAATTTGATCCCGTAATCTATATCAATAAAATAAAAAAATTATAGAAGTTATACATTTCATTACAGTCATTGGCTCAGGTATGCAGATAAGCGTTTGCAGCGAAGCGTACTTGCGCCATCATCATGTTTCTTACCTGCAATTTAAATATGCTTCTCATCCAATAAGCATAAGTGCAGGGTAAATTATTTTCAAAACTTTAGTATTTGCTTTTTCAGCAAACAAATAGATTTGCAGAGATTTTTTCCTGCGGCCAAACTAAAATATTTGCAATGGAATCTTATTACGTACCTTTTTACATCACTTCTGCTCTGCTGGTTGCAATAATAATTTTGAAGACGTATCTTTTTTTCTCGCGCAGTCATTTTCACCGATACAAAGACTGGCTTTGCTTCAGCAAGTATAATATTTATACTTCTGTAAATAACAGGGAGGCAAAAGTGAAGCGGTCGCAAAACACTTTAAGTGTTATTATTTTAATTTTTACCATAATTGATCTGAGCTTCCTTTTAATAGCACATCTTGCATAAAATTTCGCATGTATGCAAGGCTGGTTTAAATTATACAGCACAAAAAATTATCTTGAAGCAAATATTATTAAAGGCTTGCTTCAGGAAAATAATATCACTGCTGTAATTTTAAACAGGCAGGATAGCAGCTATCTTGCCTTTGGGGAAATAGAGCTATATGTGCCTGTATATTTAAAAGATATTGCATTGCGTTTACTGGAGAATGCTTTATCCAATTAAATGTTTTAAGGAAAACCAATCACACATGACGTTCTGCTGCGCCCCTGGAAAAAAGAAGATGCATTGCAGCTACCTGTATGCAGAAGTATATGCGCACAACAAAGCATCTATGCGGGTGCTGCATAATAATGGTTTTTATCTTGAAGGCATTCGCCGCAAAAGCACTGTAAAAAATAATATGCTGCTTGATGATTATGTATGGGTAAAGATTTTGGAGAAGTAATTTTTTAAACTAAAATGACAACACAAGTGTTCTATAATTAATAAACATTTTTATAATCAGTCTAATTTTACTTCATGGAATTTGGAATAAGCACATTTGGCGAAATTGTACCAGACAAAGTTTCGGGCAAAGCATTCAATGCGCATAAACGCGTACAGGAATTATTACAGGAAGCAAAGCTTGCTGATGAAATTGGCCTGGATGTTTTTGCCTTAGGCGAACATCATCGTGCAGATTATGTTATATCAGCACCGGAAATGATTTTGGCTGCAGCAGCAGCAATAACAAAGAATATAAAATTTATAAGTGCAGTTACTGTTTTAAGTTCTGCGGATCCGGTACGTGTATTTCAGAACTTTGCCACGCTTGATCTTATATCAAACGGACGCGCAGAAATTATGGCGGGTAGAGGTTCATTCATTGAATCATTTCCTTTGTTTGGTTATGATTTGAATGATTATGATGAACTGTTTATAGAAAAGCTTGATTTGTTGCTTAACATTAATCAGCATGAAATGGTTTCCTGGAAAGGAACGCATCGTGCATCAATAAATAACCTGGGCGTTTACCCGAGGCCTTATCAACAACAATTACCAATATGGATTGCAGTTGGCGGAACACCAGCTTCCGTTGTGCGGGCAGGCAGTTTGAATTTACCTTTAACCATTGCCATACTTGGAGGAAGCCCAATGCAATTTACTTCGCTAACTAATTTATACAGGAATGCTGCAAAGAAAGCCGGGCATGATGTTGAGAAGCTTCAGCTATGTATTAATGAGCATTTATATTTAGCTGATTCAGCTGAACAGGCAAGAAATGAGTTCTGGATCATTTATGAAAAGATCATGAATAAGATTGGAAAAGAAAGAGGTTGGAGTAAAATGTCAAAACAGCATTTTGATGATTTGTGTGAACCCGATGGACCATTACTTGTTGGAAGTGTAAAAGAAGTAACAGAGAAATTGATCTATCAACATAAATTGTTTAACAATACCCGTTTTCTTGCACAGATAATTTCCGGTGATATTGCGCATGAAAAAATTATGCATTCTATTGAATTGTTTGGCAGAGAAGTAATGCCGGCAGTAAAAGCAGGAATTAAAATGCCCATAAGTGTTTAAGTTATGATAACAGCGAGCGAAGTAAGATCAATAGCGTTATCTTTTGAAGCAACAGGAGAACAGCCGCATTTTAACCGCACTGCATTTACGATTAAGAAAAAAATTTTTGCTACGCTTTCTTTTGAAGATAAAACACTCAACGTAAAATTTAATCCGCAGGTGCAATTTATATTCTGCCCGCCTGAAAGCAATGTAATTTTTGCTATACCAAATGGCTGGGGTAAACAAGGCTGGACAACAATTGATTTAAATAAAGCCAATAAAAAGTTAGTAAAGTCTGCGCTGCAGGAAGCGTATAATTTGAGAAAGAAAAAATAATTAGTTCATCGTTATTTGCGTGAATAAAAGTCAGGAATGTTTATTTAAAAAAAATCCTGCAGAAATATCTTACAATTAAAAGATAAATTATAATGGGCGAAGTTGAAACAGATTTCTTTCACCGCATCCTCACAATTCACTCGCATATTATTACGTATGGAAACGCAGCCGATGCAAAACTTACAGAACACATAAGAGCCGAAATTGAAACGATGTGGAATGCGCCTCAGGCAAGGGTCAGCATCAAAAAAATTCCGCTTACTGTTGTATTTCGCATTACGGCAACCCTACAGCCTAACATTAGTATGACTGAAATATACAGCAACACTAACCCGCGTAATAATTATTTCAGGATTGAAGAATATGCCCATGGTAATATTTCTTTTGTTGATGATATCGGTTGCAACAGTGGTTATTTTATGGTGGAGAATTTATATGCCGGTTCTACAACGGCTGCGCATGAATACGGGCACACGCTTGGTCTTCATCATCCGGCCAATCTTGATTACAGAGGAAAAGGTGTTCCCCGAATTATGTATCCAAGAGGCACATTGGTAGATGCGCAGTTTCAATATGATCCTTTAAAACCGGCAGGTGTTACCGGCGGTACCATGCATCCTATGTACAGGAAAGTATTTGCAGAAGATATTGTGCTATTAAAATTAGAGCGCCTGCAATTCCAAAATAATAAAGCTATTGCCGGGGAGTTTACGAATGTGTTTCATTATAATCATGCAGATGCAGGTTGAGATAATTATAATCAACAATAAATGCCTTTATTTATATCATGCGCTTTAATGTTTACTTCTTCCTAAAAAGAGAAAGACATAAGTAAATAAGTTTTAGACAAACCGTAATATCATTTAAGGTAATGCACTATCATTGCAGTTTTTTAAAATAAAAAAACTCTTAAATGAAAAAAACAATTTTCACAAAAGTCCTTTTAAGTTCTATCGTTTTCGGCTTGGTTGCTCTAAGCTCATGTAAAAAAAATAATGATAACCCTTCAACAGCAGGGTTTTATGTAAAGTTTAAACTTGATGGAACAGACAAGCAGTATTCTGGCATTACAACTGCACTATTTACTACCGCGCTTCCTCTTTATCAATGCGCCTTGATTGGTGAAAAGCAGGTAAGTGGAACTGTGTATGAAGGAATGGGAATAAATATTTACAATGACGCTGCTATTGCTGCTAATGTAACTTATACAGATGCTTTAGTTGCAAGTTTAGGAACGCCACAGGCAATTCTTTTATATACTGATGCTACTGGTGCGCAAGCCAGTTCAGCAACTGCAACTTCGCCTAACGTTAAGGTTGTTATTACCCAGATGGATGCCAGTTCTGTTACCGGAACTTTTTCGGGAACTATAGTTAGTACAACAGATTTAACTACAACGCAGACTGTTACTGAAGGGCAATTTCACTTACCCAGGATGTAGCAGTTAATTATTTATTTAAGGTTATTTTCCACAACAGCAAGTAAGTAAAAGCTTGCTGTTTTTTTATAAATTATAGGCTATGGAAAGAAAGGCAGCGTTGTAATGAAACCCATACAAACATATTATTGATTATTCAAACTATCCAGGAACGCTTTCACATCATCAATCTCAACATTCTTTTTTTTATCATCAATATCAATCACAACAATATAACCACTGCTGCTGCCAATGCTGTTCAATGCATCAACAATCTTTTGTTGATTACTGCTGGTACGGTGTCCTGAACTATCCCATTCTTCATAACTGCACAGGCAGCCAAGTGATGGTGTTTGCGGATAATAAGTTTCTGCTTTATAAAATTCAGGATCTATTGTGGTGCCATGCATAATAACCGCAGTTCTTCCTGTTTTACCTGCATAAAAACTTTCATAAATGCCTGTATAATTTTTCCATGCAGGTGGTAATAAAGATGCATATAATTCGGAACTCCATGTTGTATCTGCATAGCTGCTGTCAGCAAAAAAAATATCGGGCGAATCTTCATAAGGTAATTGAAGCTGCAGGTTTTGTGTTGGCCCGATATATAAAAGCCGCGACTTATCAAAACCACTAAAGCGCAGTATGCCCTGCGGTGTGTTCCCGTTAGTAATATAATACGGGTAGTTTGTTATTGCTCTTGCCAGTTGCGATGTATGAAAATAATTCCCTGATGAATCTTTTAAAAAACTGCCATCCGGTTTACGGATGATAACAAGCCCTGCATAACCGCGGTTGCTTCTTTGTAAACTATAAATAACAGTTTCTCCGGGTAAAAAACTGCTGTCAAAAATATCATGCAGCGGAGGTAATGATTGCTGCTTTTTTGCCGCAATGCGGCTTTGCAATATCTGCATCCCAACACTGGTATCTTTTGGAAATTTATGTTGTATCAACGTCGCAACAACAGCCTTATCATTTGCCGGGTCTGCCCGTAAAACATATTCAGCACAGCGTATAAAAATGCTTACTGATGTTGTTTGCTGCATCAGCTGCAATACCTGTGATTTAAATTCTTTTGCATACAATGAATACGTTGTTTCCAATAAATTCTTTTGAAAATAATCTGATAACTGCGCTGCCTTGCTCCACGCAACGGCTAATTTTTTTTTAGTGAAATCATCTTTATACTGCAGCAACTCCATCGCCCATAAAGCTTCGTTCCATTCACCTTCGTTATCATCATTCAATGTGTCTTGCAGGTATTGTTTTATCGTGGTATCAAGCAGGTAACGATAGCGCGCTTCCTTTGCCTGTGTGGTAGTAACCTTACTAAATACAGTATCGCTTACAAGCTGTTGGCAAAACAGCGGAGCAGCAATAATCAACAACACAATTATAAAAAGAAATCGCTTCATAAAAGCTAAGATAGAACTTAGCCGGGCAAAAGTTTTTGAAGAATGAGATAATGTGAATAATAAAATTGCAGTATCTGCAGGCTCTTTATATGCTTTCAATTCGTGAAAAAAGCAAAAATGTAGTTTGAATTTAAACGTTCCTAAGAGCAATGTTTAAATTCTTTTTACATTTATCGCTCAAACCAAACAATGAGAAAATTTTACGTTCAATCCTTTCTTTTATTAGTTACACTTGCTTTTTATACTAACTGCTTGCAAGCACAACCCGATATTTCAGGTGTATATAACGCAAGTGGTTATTTTTTTCATCCATCTATTCCGAGAGATTTTTCTCTATCAAAGCCTCTATCTAAAATCGGTAATAACAGGTATGTAGCGCAATTGGGTGATGGTTCTCTTGAATTCGAATTTAGCCTTGATTCTGCCAATAACCTGGTAGATTGGGAATGTTTTGGATTGGCTCAAAGTCAGCCCAGTGGTTTTATGACGACAGACAATCCCGGTGGTTATGTCTATTCTTCTTCTAAGCAACCTGGTGATAGTCCCTGGGTAAGCTCTATTTATAATAATAAGTACGACTCAATAACACATACCGTTTATGTGCACTGCGGATACAGCGTAATAGAGGGAGACACAGGCGTAGGCAGTTATACGCGCCAGGTGTATGAAAAATTGGTTTTTGTCCATCCCTCAGTAGTGGTATCATCCTTCAGTCCAAGTACTGGTACTTCAGGAACAGTAGTTACAATCAAAGGAAAATATTTCAGTAATTTTTATAGCGTGAGTTTTGGAGGTCAACCAGCGGATACAGCATGGGCTGTGTCAGATTCAGTAGTAACAGCTATTGTAGGAGGAGGTGCCACAGGTGATGTAAGTGTTGAGACATTTTCGGGCACAGCATCTATCCCCGGCTTTACTTATATACCTCCTGTGGTTACGGATACTCAATGGGTAAGCGCAGGCAACGCTGGTTTTTCACAAGGTGCTGTAAAAACTGTAAGCATTGCGATGGATAATAGCGACCGTCCTTTTGTTGTGTTTAGTGACAGCTTGAACGGATATAAAACAAGGGTAATGAAATTAGATAATTCTGAGGCTTGGGTAAATGTTGGTGATTTTGTTTCAGATGGAGCATCATCCTTTACAAACATTGTACTCGATAATAACAACCGGATTTACGTTGCCTTTATAGATTCAGCAAATGGAAATAATATAACGGTAAAAAAATTGACAGGTTCCGTATGGAAAACAGTGGGAATAGCTGGATTTGCGCCTTGTGATAATATTTATTCACGGGATAAGGTCTCAATTGCAGTAGATGGAAATGGTAATCCTTTTGTTGTTTCTGCAGTATTTGATTTTGTAACAGCTGATTATAAGATAAGCGTTTATCGATTTGATGGCAACAGTTGGGTACAACTAGGTAATTCAGATATTGGCGCTGGTTCACCAAATGGTCATGGCTGCCTTGCTATAAATAAAAAAACAAATGTACCGTATGTTGTTTCTGATGATGTTGATCTGTCAGCGGGAGGAGGAGTTCCTCAACTCATAGTGAAAGCATATACCGGTGGTTCATGGATTACTGTAGGAAGCCCTTATTTTACCAGTGGTACACTTGGTGCCTATTTCCCGGATATCATAATTGATTCTGTAGGTGCACCTTTAGTTTGCGTACAGGAGGATAATGGAAGGGAAAGAACAAGTGTATATAAGTTTAATGGTATTGATTGGATGCCTGTTGGACCGAAATTCTTTTCGCAAGGTCATGCTTTAGGCCCATCATTGGCGGTTGACAAAAACAATACCCCTATTGTTTCTTTCTTAGATATTTCTTATAACCAGCAGGGAACGGTTATGCGCTATAATTCTTCCGGTGATAATTGGGAACTTGTGGGAGCAAGAGGTTTTGCTCCAACAAATTATCTTACTCAAAATGCGCTTGCTATAAACAGCAGCAACATTCCTTACATTGCCTTTGCCGATAAAACAAAGGGAAATAGGGCAACAGTAATGCATTATGAATTTGTATTACCGATAACGCTGATAAATCTTACTGCCAATCTGCAAAAACAAAACGTATTAGTTAACTGGCAAACAACAACTGAATTAAATACTTCTTTCTTCAACGTGCAACGCAGTGTAGACGGACTGCACTTCATTAACATCGGAAAGATTGCGGCTTCAGTAAATAGTAATGTTCTTAAGAATTATAATTTTACTGATTCGAACATTATATCTGACTTAAATACATCAACAATATATTACCGACTACAAATAGTGGATAAAGACGGACACTTTTCTTACAGCAAGATTGTTTTCGTAAAATTATTTACAAGCGATATATCGTTGACGTTCTGGCCTAATCCTGTGAATGATGTGCTGAATATTAAAGTTATTAATTACATTGGTGATGCAGACATTTCAATTTATAGCATGGATGGAAAAAAGATTAAGGAACAAATAACAAGCATTGGAAACGGATCAATTATTAAGATTGCTACAAGCGAACTGCGAGCCGGAATTTATTTTGCTTCTGTGCATATGAAAAACGAAGAGGTGAAAGAAAAGTTTATAAAGCACTGAAATATTTAAAAAATAATTACGTGGTAATCCGTAATAACCACTCTGCTTAAAAAACAATAAACAACAGATGCATCGTTAAACTGATTCGCATAAACCTTTAATCCCGATTGCATTAAAACTATTCGCGTGAAACAAGGTAGTTATTACATCTAAAAGTAAAAATCATTTCCAGGTTGATGGTGAATATAGCGAGTGTAAATTCATTATAATCCCTCTGCCTGTTTCATAAGATCATACTGAATATCTTCATGCACGCCTGCAAGCGCTGTTCTTATTTTTTTCACCTGTTGCGCATACATATTTGCAAGCGCTTTGTTTTTATGAATGGCTATTCCCGAAGCTTTCAATGTTAAACAAAAATGTATTCTCAGTTCAGCTTCTGTTTGTTTGTTTAATGTAAATCGCGCCTGCTTATTGATCTGTCTTAAAATTTTGCGCAATGTTTTTTTAGCGAGGTAAAGATTAGACCTGTTTACTTCTTTAAAACCTTCATTAATATTTTCTTTCAATTCGTTGGTGTAACCTTCCAAATCATGTGCATTAAAAAGAAGATACGCCAGCAGTTCTTTATTTTCTTTTTTATACCGCGCCAGCCGTAAACAGAGTTCTGTAATTTCTTTTGATGAAAGATGCTGCAACTCCTGTTTTATTTCATTAAGGCTTACTGCTTTCATTAAATAAAAATAATGAGAAAGAGAATGACGCAGTTTAATCATGTTACGGGGTTGTTCAATAATCTATAACCGCTTACCCAAAACTGTAAACTTCTTTACCTTTAATTATATTTTTTTGTATGGAAGCTTATGGCAAAATTCTTTTGATTGCAATGCCTGCTTTTTTATTGCTTGTATTATTTGAAAAATGGTATGGCTGGCATAAAGGCAATGATACGGTTCGTGGCATGGATATGATCAGCAGCCTTAGCAGTGGCATTACCAATGTTACCAAAGATGTGTTGGGTATAAGTATTTCAATTCTTTCATACGAATGGTTTGTAAACAGGATTGCCATTTATCATATACAACCTACAGTGTGGGCATATATCATTGCTTTTATAGTAATAGATTTTGCAGGTTATTGGGTGCATAGAATTGATCATAAAATAAATATATTCTGGAACAGCCATATTGTTCATCACAGCAGTGAAGAATTTAATCTTGCCTGTGCACTGCGGCAAAGCATATCTGTATTTCTGCGCCTGTTTGCTTTCCTGCTTATTCCCGCGGCTTTATTGGGCGTACCTGTAGAAGTGATTGCTGTTGTGGCGCCGATCCAGTTGTTTGCACAATTCTGGTATCATACAAGACATATAAAAAAGATGGGCATCCTTGAAAAAATTATTGTAACGCCATCTCATCACAGGGTGCATCACGCCATCAATCTTGAATACATTGATAAGAATCTTTCGCAAATATTTATTGTATGGGATAAACTATTTGGAACATTCCAGGAAGAGTTGCCGGACGTACAACCTGTGTATGGCATTACAAGACCGGTGAAAACCTGGAATCCTATCAAAATAAATTTTCAGCATTTATGGTTATTGATAAAAGATGCAGCACGTGCTAAAAGCTTAAAAGATAAATTGCGCATTTGGTTTATGCCTACCGGCTGGAGACCGGAAGATGTTGCTGAAAAATACCCGCTTTATAAAATTGATGATGTGTATAATTTCGAAAAGTATGATCCTCAAACATCATCATTATTATATACATGGAGCTGGTTGCAGGTAATAGTTTTGTTGCTGCTTATCAGTTGGCTATTTGGAAACATTACTGCAATCGGCAGCCCTGCCATGTTTGTATATGGCGCGTTTGTATTTGTGTATGTATATGCTTTCACTGAGTTAATGAACAGAAATAAACAGGCTTTGCTTTGGGAGTTTTTTAAAAGCATTTTTGGTGTCGGTATTATTTATTATTATGGTAATTGGTTTGGTGCAGACAAATATTTTAACCGGATAAATACTGTATTGATTATTTATTTTATTACTGCTTTTCTTATCACAGCCTGGTTTGTTTTATATGATTTCAAGAAGGTAGATGCTGATGTTGTTAAAACTACTGCACTGCAAAATGTATAGTCTGATTGTGCGGCACTTTCCGATACTGATAGAAGAGTGATTGTTTTGTATAAACCTGACAGGTTTTGTTCACCTATCCCAACCATATTTGTTTCATTATCTTTCAGAACAAATTAATGAAAGATGACTGATCTTGCTGCTTCACTTGCAAACATGCGCAATTATTATAACAGCGGTGCTACAAAGCCTTATGATTTTCGATACAGCCAGTTAAAAAAATTAAAACATGCATTGATTGAATATGAAGCTGAAATTGAAAAAGCATTGTTTGCAGATCTTAAAAAAAATTCAGAAGAAGCCTACGCAACTGAAACCGGGCTGGTGCTTGCTGAAATTAATGCAACCTTAAAAAATCTTAAACGATGGATGAAGCCAAAGCATGCCCGTACCAATCTTGTCAATCTTCCTTCAACCAGTAAAATTTACAGAGACCCTTTAGGTGTTGTGTTGATCATTGCTCCGTGGAATTATCCCATTCAGTTATTATTGATACCATTGGTTGGCGCTATTGCAGGCGGCAATTGTGTTGTATTAAAACCTTCTGAATTTTCACCGGCAACAACGGCTGTTATAGAAAAAATGATGACAGCAGTTTTCCCGGAGCCTTATGTAAAAGTAGTTGGTGGTGATGGCGCTGAAGTTGTTCCAGCGATGATGAAGAATTTTCGTTTTGATCACGTTTTTTATACGGGCAGCACCGCAATCGGCAAATTAATTTATCAGATGGCCGCAGAGAAATTAATCCCGGTTACATTGGAACTTGGAGGAAAAAGCCCTGCCATTGTTGATGCTGATGCCAATATTGATGTCGCTGCAAAACGGATCGCTTTTGGTAAATTTCTCAACACCGGGCAAACTTGTATAGCGCCAGATTATGTGCTGGTGCATGCTGATGTACAGGAAAAATTTATTGAAAAGCTTAAAGAAGCTGTTATACAATTTTACAGCAGCGATGCTTCATCCAGTTATGATTATGGAAAGATCATTAACGAAAAAAGATTTGATAAACTGCTCACTTATTTAAGCAATGGAAAAATTATTATTGGTGGTGAACATGACAGATCAAAATTATTTATTGCACCAACTATATTAACTGAAGTTCCATTAAATGCACCTGTGATGAAGGAAGAAATTTTTGGCCCTTTATTGCCTGTTATTACTTTTAATACAACCGCTGAAGCGATGAATATTGTGGAGCAAAATGCAACGCCACTAGCTTTTTATTTATTCACTAATAATAAAAATTCACAAAATGAGTGGATTGAAAAAACTCCGTTTGGCGGCGGCTGCATCAACAATGCTGACTGGCAATTCGCTAATCATCATTTGCCTTTTGGTGGTGTTGGCAACAGTGGTATTGGAGCTTATCATGGTAAATATAGTTTTGAAACATTTACGCGGCTTAAGCCCGTAATGAAAACGCCCAACTGGTTTGATCCTTCCATTAAATACCCGCCTATGAAAGGCAAACTGAAAATTTTTAAATGGGTGATTAAATGATTTATTGCGAACATGTTCTTTCCCGGGAGAACATGATGCATTATAGTTCTTCTTTTAGGTTTATGAACTAACGCATTGCTTTAAAGTACACCGTTTACTATTTCGGCTCATAATGTAAAAAAACAGTTCCTGTATTATACATTCTCGTTTCTATAAATTGCAGATTTTGCTGCTCGCTGAATTGCAGGAAAAGTGTTCTGCCGCCGCCGGTAAGCACCGGGCATAATTGTAAATGATATTCATCAATCAAATTTTCTTTCATTAATGTTTGCGCCAGCGAAATGCTGCCCCACATAACCATGTTTTTTCCCGGCAATTTTTTTAGTTCACGAATGGCATGGGTTGCTTCTCCGCTCATTATTTCCGCATCTAGCCATTTGCCCCACGGCGCATGGGTTAAAGTATTGGAGAATACAATTTTCTTAAGGGTGTTTAACTTATCTGCAATAACCTCTTTGTCGGTAGTGGCATCAGGCCAAAACGCTGCAAACAATTCATAGGTTTTTCTGCCAAGTAAAATAGTATCAATCTCCTCAAGAAATTTCAACTGGTCATTATCGGAATAGGTATTCTGATCGGGCGTGAGGTGTGTGAAAAAATCCAAGCCGCCATTTTTGTCTGCTATATATCCATCAAGAGATATCCATTCTTCTAAAATTAATTTTCGCATAATTTAAAATTAAGCAGAAGTTATATTAATACCAATTGCTGCCGCTGAGTTTTCCTGGTGATGCGTGCAATACATCGCTAAATAAAAAAGTATTTAAAAACTATATCCTGCAGTAATCATAAAATTGATTGGGTCGCCAGCCCATTTACTTACATTATTGTAAGCGCTAAGCCAATAAGTTTTGTTCGTGATATTATAAAGATTTACGGCTGTGTTGAAATGCCTGGTTGAATACTGAATACCGGCATTAAGAATAATATAAGATGGAAGCTTTAAATTTTCCTGCAAGGTATTTCTAACACCGCTGCATATAATTAATGAAAGCAACGAAAAGGTATTATATATGAAGTGAAAAAATAGCAATTTATTAATTTTAGAAAATGAATAGCGAATTCAAAAGAATTCCTGCTGAAGCCGTTAAACATCAAACCTATTGGCTAACCCGTTATATTATTCTTCGCCTGCTTGGGCTTATTTATGCTGTAGGGTTTCTTGTTGCGATCAATGAAATTGTTCCTTTAATAGGTTCAGATGGATTGTTGCCTATAGGTAATTCCATTAAATTAATAAGTGATGCAATAGGACCGACTGAAGGCTTTATCCGGCTGCCGTCTATATTTTGGTTTGCACATTCTGATACCATGCTTCTTATAACTGCATGGATTGGTTTTTTGCTTTCCTGTGTTGTAATGGCAGGCTATGCAAATGCACTATTACTTACTGTTATTTGGTTTCTTTATATGTCCTTCGTTCACTTAGGACAAGACTGGTATGCATACGGATGGGAAATTCAGCTTAACGAAACCGGGTTTCTCGCAATTTTTCTTTGCCCTTTGCTTAACATGCGCCCATTTCCAAAACAGGCGCCACCTTTTCAAATAATCGTTTTATTCCGGTGGCTCATCTTTCGCATTATGCTGGGTTCCGGCTTGATTAAAATAAGATGGGACGTTAACTGGCGCAACGGCACTGCGCTTTATTATCACTTCGAGACACAACCCATTCCAGGACCTTTGAGCCGTTGGTTTCATTTTTTGCCGCGCTTGGTGTTAAAGATTGGTGTATGGTTTAATTTTCTTGCAGAGCTTGCAGCGCCATGGTTTGTATTCTGGCCCCGGTTGGCACGGCATATTGCAGGAGTTGTGATTGTATTATTTCAACTAAACATTATTTTAAGTGGTAACCTTTCATTTTTAAATTGGCTCACTATCATTCCTGCTTTAGCTTGCTTTGATGATGGCTTCTTGCGTAAACTACTGCCACGCAGGCTTGTAAAAAAAGCAGAAGCTGCTGCAGCCAATGCTGAACTGTCAAAACCTATGGTTACTACTGCCTGGGTTGTTACTGGCGTGATTGCAATTTTAAGCATTCAGCCTGCGGTTAACTTATTTTCTTCAAAACAGATCATGAATACTTCCTTCGATCCGTTAGATCTTGTAAATACTTATGGTGCATTTGGCACAGTGGGGCAGGAACGTTTGAATGTAATATTTGAAGGAACGATGGATGATGACTCTACTGATAAAGCTAACTGGAAACCTTATATATATAAAGGATTGCCTGTTGCACTTGATAAAATGCCGCCGCAAATAGCACCTTACCAATTGCGTTTAGACTGGCAGATGTGGTTTGCTTCAATGTCAACGCCCGATGAATATCCATGGACATTAAATTTAGAATGGAAACTACTTCACAATGATCCGGGTGCAGTGAGCTTATTTGCATCAAATCCTTTTCCGGGTAAGCCGCCCCGATATATACGCGCAGTGCTTTATCGCTATTCATTTGCAAAGCCAGGCAGTGCAAAAGGGCTTTGGTGGAACTGTGAGAAAGTAAGTGATTGGCTTCCACCTTTGTCTGTGAATGATCCGCGTCTTATAGAATTTTTGAAAAGTGAAGGTTGGATAAGATAAGTTAAGTGGATAAAGCGTTGCCGATTAGTGATATAGTTCAAAAAATGCAAATAGCAGTAGACTGTAAAAAACTTAAGTATTGCATATACAGATACAACAATTTGTAAACGTTAAACCCTTTGCCACCCCGTTGCAATTGCGTACCTTCGCGCCTCAATTTTTGAAAATGGAGATAAGGAATATTGCTATTATTGCTCACGTAGACCACGGAAAAACAACACTTGTTGATAAAATATTACATGCTACAAAGGTTTTTAGAGATAATCAGGAAACAGGCGAACTGATAATGGACAGTAATGATCTTGAGCGTGAACGCGGCATTACCATTTTTTCTAAAAATGCTGCAGTAGTTTATAAGGGCGTTAAGATAAATGTAATTGATACACCGGGTCACTCTGATTTTGGCGGCGAAGTAGAACGTGTTCTTAAAATGGCGGACGGTGTGTTGCTATTAGTTGATGCTTTTGAAGGGCCAATGCCGCAAACCCGTTTTGTTTTGCAAAAAGCTTTGCAATTAAACTTGCATCCGATTGTTGTAATCAACAAAGTAGATAAGCCAAATTGCCGTCCTGATGAAGTGCATGATGCGGTTTTTGAATTATTTTTTAATCTCGATGCAACTGAAGAGCAGCTGAACTTTCCCACATTTTATGGCAGCGGAAAACATGGTTGGTTCAATGATTCTTTAACGCCTTCAGAAGATATTACACCTTTACTCGATGGTATTTTAAAATATGTTCCTGAACCAAAAGTGAATGAAGGAAGTTTACAAATGCAGATCACTTCTTTGGATTATTCATCTTTTCTTGGAAGAATTGCTATTGGTAAAGTTGCCCGCGGCGTTATAAAAGAAAATCAGGCTATTTCTTTGATGCAAACAGATGGTACTGTAAAAAAACTACGCATAAAAGAATTATATGTTTTTGAAGGGATGGGCAAAAAGAAAGTGAGTGAAGTAATTGCCGGTGACCTGTGCGCCGTAGTAGGATTAGAAAATTTTACTATCGGAGATACAATTGCTGATGGCGAAAACCCCGAAGCTTTACCGGTTATCAGTGTTGATGAGCCTACCATGAGTATGTTATTCAGCATTAATAATTCTCCGTTTTACGGCAGGGATGGAAAATTTGTTACATCACGCCACCTGCGCGATAGGCTTTTTAAAGAAACAGAAAAAAATCTTGCTTTACGTGTAGAAGATACCGGCGGAGCAGATAGTTTTTTGGTATTTGGCCGCGGCATTTTGCATTTGGGTATTTTGGTTGAAACCATGCGCCGTGAAGGTTATGAACTTACTGTTGGTCAACCACAGGTGCTGGTAAAATACATTGATGATAAAAAATGCGAGCCATTTGAAACCCTGGTTGTTGATGTTCCAATGGAATACAGCGGTAAAGTAATTGATCTTGTTACCCAGCGCAAAGGCGAAATGCATGTTATGGAAACCAAAGGCGAGATGCAGCATCTTGAATTTGAAATTCCTTCAAGAGGTTTGATAGGTTTGCGTTCTAATATGCTTACCAATACAGCCGGTGAAGCCGTAATGTCGCACAGGTTTATCGAATACAAACCATGGAAAGGAAATATTCCCGGCAGAAACAATGGTGTTTTGCTTAGCAAGAACCAGGAAAAAACAACTGCCTATTCTATTGATAAATTACAGGATCGCGGAAGATTTTTTGTTGACCCAGGAGAGGAAGTGTATACAGGGCAAATTATTGCAGAACATATAAAACCGGGTGATCTTGTTGTAAACGCAACTGAATTAAAAAAGCTGACCAATCACCGTGCAAGCGGCAGTGATGATGCTTCACGCATTGCACCTAAAACCTTAATGACGCTGGAAGAATGCATGGAATATATTCAGCAGGATGAATGCATAGAAGTTACACCCAACTTTATTCGTATGCGTAAAGTGATATTGGAAGAAGAAGAACGAAAACGCCAGCAAAAAAGATTACAGGCAGAAGAAGTATAAACTATAAATTTTATTTTTAAACCTGTTAAGATTGTCAATCTTAACAGGTTTTTTATTTTATGAACCACTTGCTTGATCATATCGCCCAACAACTTTCAGCATATTTTAATCAATCAATAAAAATAATAAACTGTAAAGAAGTTTTTGGCGGTGACATAAATAAAACTTTTCATCTTCAAACAAACATGGGTTCATTTTTTTTAAAGCTCAATAACGGCACTTTAAATGACATCTTTGAAAAAGAATTTACTGGCTTGCAATTGCTTCTTCAAACCAAAACAATACAAATTCCTGAACCAGTTTTATATGGCAGGTTTGAAAATAAAATCTTTCTGATAACAGAATTTATTAAAGAAGGAAATCAACCAAAAAACTTCTGGCAAATATTTGCGTATCAGCTTGCTGCTTTGCATAAACATTCCAATGATCAATTCGGATTATCAATTGATAATTATATTGGGTCTGTTCATCAGCAAAATAATTTTTGTAAAACATGGAGCGAATTTTATGCAACACAACGCATTATGCCGCTGATTCAGCTTGCTTTCAACCAGGATAAATGCAGCAAACAAGATGTGCAACTTGCGGAAAAATTGCGCGGCCGTTTTGAAATTCTTTTCCCGCAAGAATATCCAGCTTTAATTCATGGTGACCTGTGGAGCGGAAATTTTATGTGTACAGAAAATGGCCAGCCGGTAATTTATGATCCTGCTGTTTACTATGGTAACCGCGAAATGGATATTGCAATGAGCTTATTATTTGGAGGTTTTGATAAAAGTTTTTATGATCATTACAACGAAGCATTTCTGCTTCAGCCACAATGGAAAGAGCGGGTTAAGCTTTGCCAGCTTTATCCCTTGCTTGTACACCTTATTTTATTTGGCAGACATTACTACGGCAGTGTGATGGATGTAATTAAACGATATTGATTAAAGCGTTTAATTTATATTTTTTTGTTTATAAAAAATAAGCTTTTTATCTTAACTTCTTTTTTCAAACAAGCTGCATCTTACGGCAGTAAATTAATAAACCAATCAAAATTAATTGTAATGAAAAATCAAGCCGCAATTTTTATGACAGTATGCATTGTATGCTTTTTGTTTTACTGTTGTACAAATGCTACAGACACTGCTGTTGTAACGAGTGATTCCGCATCCGCCAATAACAATATGTATGCAGGGTATGCCAGCCAAACAGAATGGGGTAAGCATATAGCCACTGTTACAGGCTGCGGAGATTGTCATACTCCAAAAAAAATGACTGACCGTGGCCCGGTTGATGATTCAAGCCTTATGTTTTCCGGCCATCCTGCACAAATGCCTGGACCTTCGCTTATGCCTGATCAACTTGCAAAAGGATTGGCTGCAACTAATGATCTTACTGCATGGATTGGCCCATGGGGGAATTCCTATGCTGCCAATATTACTTCTGATTCAACCGGAATTGGAAGCTGGTCTGAAGAACAATTTATAACCTGCATCCGGCAGGGATTATATAAAGGTATTGCAGGTTCACGCCCGATTATGCCCCCAATGCCAATAAGCAGTTTCCGCAATATGACAGACAATGAATTAAAAGCTTTGTTTTCGTATTTAAAAACAGTTAAAGCCGTTAATAATGTCGTTCCTGAGTACAGGCCGCCAGCAGGCACTCCAAAATAATTATTAGTGTTTTATTTAGCCGGGATTTAAACCGGCTTTGTTTTTAAAGTGCTTCAATATCAATAATATTTTAAGTGTATATTCCTACCTTTGCACACTTTTATAATTTAAAGACAGTGTTTTTGGGTAATGGCAGCTAAATACAAGGAATTTTCAGGTTTAAACCTTCCCGCAATTGAAAAAGAGATTTTAAATAAGTGGGATGAAGAACAGGCGTTTGAAAAAAGTATTTCATTAAGACAAGATAAACAACCTTTTGTTTTTTATGAAGGACCGCCGAGCGCTAACGGCATGCCCGGTATTCATCATGTTATTTCCCGTACATTGAAGGATTTGGTTTGTCGTTATAAAACGATGAAAGGTTTCCAGGTAAAACGCAAAGGCGGCTGGGATACGCATGGTTTGCCCGTTGAATTAGGCGTTGAAAAAGAATTGGGAATTACGAAAGAAGACATCGGCAAAAAAATATCTGTTGAAGATTATAATAAAAAATGCCGCGAAGCTGTGCTTCGTTATAAAGACAAATGGGACGAACTAACCAAACGTATCGGTTACTGGGTTGATTTAAATAATCCGTATATCACATTTAAGAATGATTACATCGAATCACTTTGGTGGCTTTTAAAACAGTTATACAATAAAAATCTTTTGTATGAAGATGTAAGCATTCAGCCGTATTCACCGGCGGCAGGAACAGGGCTAAGTTCACATGAATTGAATCAACCTGGAACGTATAAAGATGTAAAAGATACAAGCTGCGTGGCAATGTTTAAAGCAGTTGAAAATGAGAAAAGTAAATTTTTATTTAAAGATGCTAAAGATGCTGAAGTATTTTTTCTTGCATGGACTACAACACCATGGACTTTACCTTCCAATCTCGGATTAACAGTTGGGTTAAGCATTGATTACGTTTTGGTAAAAACCTTCAATCCATATACGCATTTGCCCGTTAATGTAATTCTTGCAAAAGCTTTATTGGGAAAATATTTTAAAGAAGATGCTGAAAACGGAGATTTTGAAAAATTTTCCCCTGCATCAAAAAATCTTCCGTGGGAAATTCTTGCAGAATTCAAAGGCAAAGGGCTTGAAGGCATTTCTTATGAACAACTGCTCCCTTTCGAAGCAAATACGACTGATAATCCAAATGCTTTTAAAATTTTATTGGGAGATTTTGTTACAACCGAAGATGGAACCGGCATTGTACATACAGCCCCCGCTTTTGGTGCGGATGATTTCAGAGTTGGGAAGAAGTATGACATCGGAATATTAATAATGGTTGATCGTGAAGGAAAGTTTGTGGAAGGATTAGGTGAATTCAGCAACCGCTATGTAAAGAATTATAAAGATGATCCGACGTATGAAGATGTAAACGTTGATATCTGCGTAAAGCTAAAAAAAGAAAATCGCGCTTTTAAAGTTGAAAAATATGAGCACAGCTACCCACATTGCTGGCGCACAGATAAACCTATTCTTTATTATCCTTTAGATGCCTGGTTTATTAAAACTACGGCTTTGAAAGATAGAATGGTTGAACTAAACAAAACCATCAACTGGAAACCAAAAAGTACCGGTGAAGGCAGGTTTGGTAACTGGTTGGAAAATATGGTTGACTGGAATTTAAGTCGCAGCCGTTTTTGGGGAACACCACTGCCGGTTTGGAGAACAAAAGATGGTGATGAGGAAATTTGTATTGGCTCAATTGAAGAATTAAAAACGAAAGGAAAGAAGGCAGATGATGAACTTGGTACAATGAATGAAAGGTTTTTGACAGAAGATAATCTTGATTTGCATAAGCCTTTGGTTGATGAAATTGTGCTGGTTTCTTCGTCTGGTAAACCAATGAAGCGCGTGCCTGACCTTATTGATGTTTGGTTTGACAGCGGTGCTATGCCTTATGCACAATGGCATTTCCCATTTGAAAATATTAAAATCTTTGCTGAAAATTACCCTGCCGATTTTATTGCCGAAGGCGTTGACCAGACACGCGGCTGGTTTTATACATTACATGCCATTGCAGCTTTGGTTAAAGAATCTGTTCAGGAGGAACTTAATAAAAACGGAATTAAGTCAAATGATGAAAATGTACCTGGTTTAGCTTATAAAACCTGTGTTTCCAACGGGTTGGTTCTGGATAAAAATGGCGTAAAAATGAGCAAACGCCTTGGAAATATTATCGATCCCTTTAAAACGATCAATGATTTTGGTGCTGATGCCACACGTTGGTACCTTATTACAAATGCTTCCCCATGGGATAATTTGAAGTTTGACCTAGATGGCATTAAAGAAGTGCAGCGTAAATTTTTCGGTACATTATATAATACTTACCAGTTTTTTGTTTTATACGCCAATGTGGATGGATTTTCTTTTTCAGAAAATTATATTCCTGTTGAGCAAAGACCTGAAATTGACCGTTGGGTTATTTCTTCGTTAAACACGCTTATTAAGAAAGCGACCGAAGCAATGGATGATTATGAACCTACTATTGCCGGAAGACTGATAGAAGAGTTTTTAGATGAGCACCTTAGTAACTGGTATGTACGTCTTTGCCGCAGAAGATTTTGGAAAGGTGAATATGAGCAGGACAAAATTTCAGCGTATCAAACTTTATATGAATGCCTTGAAACAATAACGCGTTTAATGGCACCGGTGTCACCGTTTTTTAGTGATGCAATATTTAAAAACCTGAATGCAATTACAAAAAGGTTTAATGTTGATTCGGTTCATCATACTGATTTTCCGGTGACGGATGAAACTCTGATTGATGAAGCGCTGGAAGAAAGAATGCAATTAGCGCAGGATGCATGTTCTTTAATATTATCGCTTCGTAAAAAAACAAATATTAAAGTACGCCAGCCTTTGCAAAGAGTATTAATTCTGGTGCTAAACCCTGAAATGAAACTTCAGTTACAAAAGGTAGAAGATATTATAAAGGCTGAAGTAAATATTAAAGACATAGAATTTGCAGCAGAAGCAGATAATATTATTCACAAAAAAGTAAAGCCAAATTTTAAATTGCTTGGCTCTAAGCTTGGGCAAGCAATGAAGGAAGCGGCAGGAATTATCGGCAACCTTTCCCAAGAACAAATTGGCGATTTGGAAAAAACAGAATCGCTTGAAATTGAGCTTAAAACCGGAAAGTTTAATATTTCGGTTACCGAAGTTGAAATTACGGCCGAAGACATTCCCGGCTGGAGTGTTGCCTCAAAAGGTAATCTTACTGTGGCATTGGATATTACGATATCTGAGAATCTGAAAATGGAAGGAGACGCACGGGAGTTTATAAACCGAATTCAAAGCATAAGAAAAGATAAAGCCTTTAACCTCACCGACAGAATAATTGTAAATGTTCTTGACAATACTGCACTCAAACCTTCTATAAATACATTTAAAAACTATATTTGCGCCGAAATTTTGGCAGATGACTTAAATTGGGTGCCTGAAATAGAAGGTGGCATCGAGATTGAAGTTAATGATAACCTGCTGAAGGTGAACGTAAATAAAAAAGGATAACGAATTATGCCGCAGAAAAAATCAATAAAGAAAACTGCTAAACCTGTAGTAAAAAAAGCTGTTCAGGCAAAAAAGGCAGCGTCTAAATCAATAAAAAAACCTGCTAAAAAGCCTGTTGTAAAAGCAGCTAAGCCTGTAGCAAAAGTTAAAAGTAAAGCTGTTGCTCCTAAAAAGGCTGCGCCCAAAAATGTTGCTAAGCCTGCAAAAACAATTAAAAAAGCTGCGGTGCCCGCAAAGGCTCCTGTAAAACAACAACATAAACCCGTTGTGCATAAGCATAATAACCAAACAGAACCTATGTCAAAACAAAAAAAACAAGAAGAGAAACCAGTGAGTAAGACTAAAAAATCCGCTCAAAAGCAGGAACCACTAAAAGAAATTAAGTTACCTAAAATAACAGCTAAGGCAAGTGTGCCTTATCAACCTGCATACAAATCACTTGAGCAAAGGCAGGATGTACCAAGGCCTAATGTTCCGTTGGTGCGTTATAGTGATACGGAGCTGACTGAATTCAGGGAATTAATTCAAAGAAAGCTTGATTCTGCAAAAAAAGAACTGGCGTACCTGCAAGGTTTAATTACCCGTAAAGATGATATGGGTGGTGATGAGAGCGAGAACCGCTACATGACGATGGAAGATGGCAGCATAAGCATGGAAAGAGAACAGCTTAGCCAAATGGCAAGCCGCCAAATTACATACATTGATCATCTTGAAAAAGCATTGATAAGAATTGAAAACAAAACTTACGGTATTTGCCGTGTTACAGGCAGACTGATTGATAAAGCAAGATTACGTGCTGTGCCGCATGCCACCTTAAGTTTGGAAGCCAAACTTGGTTTGGTGAAAGCCGGAGAGTAAATTTTACTGCATATATTTGAGAACCGCCTCTCTATTGCACGAGGCGGTTTTTTATTAGGTGAAGTTTTTGATTGGGATATCAATAAGACACCTTGGTTGTATATGTATGCTAAGTTTGTAGTGGGATTTAACAAAATCAGCAAAGGATAAAGAAGCATAAAAATCAGTCAATGTATAAATTGGAATTGCTAACTTTCTGGTATTAACTTCAATTAATTATTACAACAAAAACTTTCCAATGAAGCAGAATTATATTTTGCTGTCAGGCATTGTTTTATTTTGGATGGCCTGTGAATCACCTGCAGGAATACAAAAAAGCTGGAGTAATCCCCAACAAAAAACCGATAGCACCAAGCGTTTTCAAAAAATATTATTCGTGGCTTTATTAAAAGATGATTACACCAGGAAAGTTGCAGAAGATAAACTGGTTAACGAAGTGAGACCACGGGGCGTTGCTTCATACAATTATTTACCAAACTATACAGCAAATGCTGATACAGGAATGATCTCACAAAAATTAATACAAGATGGATTTGATGGTATAGTTATTATGCGCTTAATAACAATGAATAAAAATTCTGTAAATAGCCCTGGTGATAATTCTTCCAATTATAATTCGTGGTATGGATATTACAGCAGTACATTTCCATTATATAATGTTCCGGGCAATTATTCGCCCAATGATCTGTATAACATACAAACGAATGTATATTCTTTAAAAGAGAATAAACTTTTGTGGACAGGTGTAACTACCACAGTTAATATTTCAGACAAAAAAATAATGATCGACAAGGTTATTGCGGCCGTAAAACAGAATATGAGAGACCAGGGCTTTATAAAATGATTTCTGATAAACCAGGTAAGTTTGCTTATTTATCTAGCGGATTATTTATTCTAAAAACAAGAGCCGCAATTGCTGCACCACCAAAACATCCGATAAAATAAATCCAGTAGTCACTCCATAAAGCAAGATGCATAATGCTTATACCAACAGCTACGGCAGGGTTAAATGCGCCGCCAGATATTCCTCCAAATGCATAAGCCATACTTAAAACAGTAAAGCCAATACTTAAACCATAAAACATATTGCCTGTAGTGCTTTTTGCAGTGGCAACATTTAATACTACATAAGCCAAAGCAAATGTGCCCAGGCCTTCTGCAATTACACTTTTTAGATCGCTCGTCATTTCACTGGCAACTAATGGTATTTTATCAGGTGATAAAAACTTAACTACATAAGCAGCTGCAGCAGCCCCAATAATCTGTACGATCATGTAAGGAATTCCTTCTTTTATGCTAATTCTTCCTCTTAATAAAACAGCTAACGTAACTGCAGGGTTATAATGTGCACCGGAAATATGTGCGCCCGCAAAAATCATACACATTAAAACCGAACCAATAGCAACAGGCGCAAAATCTCCTTTGCCGGTGGTAACTACCATGCCAATTACAAGAACAAGAAAAAAAGTACCGATGAATTCAGTAATTAACTTTCTCATAAAAAAGATTTTTTTATTGTTATTTAATTTAAAACTTCACCAATAAACCGGCGCCAAACAAAGATTGCAATTGCAAAGCAGGCTCATTTAAGCCTGGTCCGAATTGCCTTACATCATCATCATAAATTAATGTAAGGCTATAAGTTGCCGATAACCAATTTGAAATTTTTGCTGCAAAGAAATTAGTCATATATAAATCTACGTTCTGCGGATTATGTTTATAGTTTGAAAAAAGATCGAGCTTGCCTGTGTATGTAACTACTTTACCAAGATTTGCCAGGTAGCTTATTGATGCATACGCGCCAAACTGGAAATCACTTTTTTTATTAGGAGCTACACCGTATAAAGTGGAAAGAATAGTGTCTTTTACAATGATCCATCTTGCTGTTGCCGGCGAAATAAATATGGATAGATTTTTTACAGGATGATAATCAAACCCGGGACTTAATAAAATATAAGCCGGCGCAAAAAAATCGGATGTATAAATTTTTGTATTCGCATCAGGATAATTATAACCTTTAAAGAACTGTGTTCTTATATTAAACAAACCGCTTAAGTTTAACTTGGGCGTAAGCGCATAACCATATTTAGAAATAAATTCAAAACGGTCATCATTCTTACGGGTACCAAGGCTGGTTGTTTTTACATAACCAAGATTCCAGGTAAGAACATTGTCCCAGCTATGTTTGTCTTTTTTATAATAAGCATACACATTAAGAAGAGAATTAACTGCAATCGAAAATTTTTCTCCGCCTGCTGACCAGTTGCTCAAAGAACCTTGCGCAATATTCAAACTGAAAATGCCGCCTGTCTTCCATATTTTTGGAATAGTATCATTAGGGTCTTTTGTAATGGTTTTACTTGCTTCGGTTTTAAGATTTTGCGTAGTTGCATCCTGTGAAAAAACTATATGATAAGACAGTAACGAAATAATAAATAAAAATTTTTTCATAAGTGTTTTTTTTAAAATTAGGATGACAGTTTTAGTAATTTACGTTTAAGTGTGCAGCACAACTTTTCGTGTACTAAAGCAGGCTTTTTTATGTAGTTAAATTTTGAATAATAAAATAGATTAGCGTTTTACAGTATGATTATTTTTTCGAATGCTTCAACCACAAAGCACAATTACATCAAGCGGTACTAAACATAAACTTCAGTCAGCATTTTTTAACACACAAGATAAATATAAACAGGCTATGTTCGTTATATACAGCTCTTATTATACGGTAAAATCAATCCACATCTCCATGATGCACTGTTCTTTTTGTATTGCCGGCATTAAAAAGCAGTGAGGTGGTTATATAATTTTTTCCGCTGCCATTATCAGTTGTTCTGTAATCAAATTGCCGTAAAAAACCAGTTTGTATAGTGAGTAATTTATTTATCTGGTATCCTGCACCTAAAAATATGCGGTTGCGTAAAAAATAAGGAATCTTATTAGTAAAAAAAAGCTCATCAAAAACAGAAATATAAATAGTATTATCAGTTATGGAAGGATGGTTTACGGGAATGGATGCTGCAAGACGATAACGAAAACGATTAAAATAATCTCCATTTATCCAGCGTTGTTCAATGCGGTAACGATGCTCAAACTTTACACGGCCAATATTGTTATTCATAATAAATTGTTCCCAGATCCGGTTTTCATTTGCTGCAATCGGCTTTTCAAAATTTCCCGGGAAAGTATATGTTTTGTAATTGCCGAATCCAACCAGTACAGATTGTTTTGCCGGGAAAGTATAACTTATACCTCCTTTTAATTCCCGGTAATAAAAATCATCTGCCACATGCTGGCTGCGGGTCTGCACTTCACTGTACAAAGACAGCTTTTGGTTGAAGTGATAATTTAAATTCACCAAATACCATCCACCTAATACATTGTTTTGTGCTGATGATGATACATATATAACCAATGCAATAATAAACGCCGATAGTTTGCGCAATTGTTAGAGATTTAGGCGTGAAAATATTTTGAACAAATTGTATTTGCAAACTTATTAATGAAATTTATTTAATGCCTGCATAACGCGGCTTACAGGCAACCCCATCACATTATAAAAATCGCCATTGATTGATTTAATACCCACTACACCAATCCATTCCTGTATAGCGTAAGCGCCGGCTTTATCATAAGGTCTGTATTTGTCAATGTAAAAAATTATCTGCTCTTCCGTTAAGTTGTTAAATTCAACTTGTGTTACATCAGCAAAACTTATTTCTTTTTTATTTTGCAATAAAACAACTCCTGTTATTACTTCATGCTTTTTGCCTGATAAAAATTGCAGGATTTTTATAGCATGCTGCCGGTTAGATGGTTTTGTAATTACTTCATTATTTAAAACAACAATAGTATCTGCAGCTAAAATAAGTGAATTATTATTCAGTTTTTGCTGAACTGCTTTTGCCTTATTGCGTGCAATAAAAACCGGGATTTCTTCAATTATTAAATGTTCGGGATAGCTTTCATCTGCCTCGCTTACTTCAACATCAAAATTTATTTCAGCCCATTCCAACAATTGTTTTCTTCTTGGAGATTGTGAAGCAAGAATTATTTTTTGCATGTGATTAACTGTAAATGCGAAAAAAAATCATTGAAAGAATGCCCGTAAACATTACAAATTTTAAAAGAGTGCTTAGCTTATGAAAATCTTCAGGTGTTTTTGCTTTAAATAATGTTTGAAATATTTTAAGCACCGGGATAATAATTAGAATCAAACAATATATTACACTAAACCACCAATGTATCTGCAGCATATATAACAACAGCAACACCAATGATAAAATTAAAGTAACAAGCCATATTGCCACATAAATTTTAGACGCATTAAAGCCCCAGACTATAGGCATAGTTTTGCAATCAAATTTCCTGTCTCCTTCAATATCTTCCATGTCTTTAACCGCTTCACGGATAAGAGAAATTACAAATGCAAAGCCCGTATATAAAAAAGTGATGCGTATAATTTTATGAATATTTACATCAGCCGGATTAAAAAAGAAACGTGCTTCGCACCAGCTTACTACAAGCACCGTCCATGCAGTTAAAAGAGAAATAAGAATATTACCGGCTAATAATTTTTTCTTTAATGAGATGGAATAAATAAACAGAAGGCAGGCGCAAATAAGATTTGAAAACCCGAGCAGCGTTACACGTGTTGTAAGATCAAGATAAAAGCCAATAGCAACACCAAACATGCTTAAAAAAAAGTGCCATAAAATTGTCCATCTTCTGCTTATTATTTTTTGAACGATCAAACGTTGCGGCTTATTAATGCGGTCAATATTCAAATCAAAATAATCATTGATAATATATCCTGCTGCAGCAATAAATACCGAAGACAGTATGAGTAAAAAAAAATGGAATGGGTTAAGGCTTGGTTTTTTATTGCTTGCAGCCAACAGCGGTTGCAATACGCAATACATAAACAGTAATTGTGTTATGGCAATAAAAAATAAATTAGGCCATCTTATTAAGCGAAAAAATGCGGTTATTAATTTCAGAAGAAAATTTTGGCTGCAAAATAACTAAAGAAAGAGTGTAAACGATGGAGATTATACAGAGGGAATATGTGTATCTGCCATCCACCTGCTTTGTAATTTCATTACTTTTTCAATTACATCTCTTACGCATCCATCACCCCCTTTAACGGGTGAAATATATTTTGAAATATTTTTAATTTCAGCAACAGCATCTGCAGGGCAGCAGGCCAAACCACAGTATTTCATTACTTCAAGATCAGGAATATCATCACCCATACATAAGATATCTTCTTTTTTTAAATTGAATTGAGCTGATAATTCCTGTAATTTCTTAAGCTTATTTTCAATATTCATAAACACATTGGATAGTCCTAATTTTAAAAGCCTTTCTTTTACCTGCGGGGAATTGCCTCCTGAAATGATAAAAATTAAATAACCTTTTTTAATGGCAAGCTGCAAGGCATAGCCATCTTTTACATGCATTTTTCTTATCATCAGGCCTCCGTCCATAATTAGCAGGCTGCCGTCAGTAAGTACTCCATCAATATCAAAAACAAAAGCATTGATGGTTTTAAAACTTTCAAGCATGTATTGTGTTTAGCCAAAACTATGTATTGGAATTTGAAAATATCAAAAAACGAAGAGGAAGAAATTTTTTAAAAAAATAACTAACATTTGTTCGGTTTATAAAAAATCTATATTTTGCACGTCTATTGACGTTTTTAAAAGTCAATCGGTTGCTTGCTCATAACAAATCCCATCGGTTCCCCGACGGGATTTTTTTTATGCTTATCATGGCTTGAGAATGCGGTTAAAAAAATTACTTAAAGCCTGTAATTACAGCTCCTGCAATTTTTTGTTTAAATTCATCCTGCTTTTGCTCCAAATAAATAACCAACCAATGCTGACATAAGCATGGCAAATGTTCCCCAGAAACAAATTCTTATTATTGACTTGCTGATTATTGAACCACCTGCTCTTGCTGCAATTGCACCGGAAAACGCGAGAAAAATTATAGAACAAGTGTATTGAAAATATATCATTTGTTTAAGTGGTGCAACAAAAGACACAAGTAACGGCAATAAACCGCCCGCAATAAATGAACAAGCCGATGCCAAAGCTGCCTGGAAAGGTTTTGCCTGCGTAATTTCATTAATACCTAATTCATCTCTTGCGTGTGCTGCTAATGCATCATGATTGGTAAGTTGAACAGCTACTTCCATGGCAAGCTGATGCGTAAGACCTCTTTTCTCATAAAGCTTAGCCAACTCTTTTAATTCAACTTCAGGCATTGCTTCCAGTTCTTTTTTTTCTCTTTTTAAATCGGCTGCTTCTACATCAGATTGTGAGCTTACTGAAACATATTCACCTGCCGCCATTGACAATGCTCCTGCTACCAGGCCCGCAAGAGTTGCCAGTATAACAGGATTTCTTGTTGTGCTGGCTGCAGCTACCCCAATCGCCAAACTTGTTGTTGAAAGTATTCCATCATTTGCACCCAATACTGCTGCTCTTAACCAACCACTTCGGTTTATATAATGTTTCTCAAGTTCCATGATATAAAATTATTGCTATGATGCCATTCTTAAAAGCATATTCTCTTTAAATTTTTACTGGGTAACTAAAGACTTGTTCACGCTCTTCAGATTCAAAAGTTTTATTCACGATATTATTTTTTTTTTGTTTAGCTGTTTTGGGCATATCATTCCTTTCATTTTCTGTTAACAGGCTTAAGTATTTGAACATAGTTTCATAAATAATACAGAGAAAATTGGTAACCAATACTTAACTTGTATTTTAAAAATCTAACTGTAATTTGAAACCTGCTAACGATTAAATCTGCTATATGAAAAAATATTTACTTCTCGCGTGTGTAACAATTTTAGTGATCTCAAATACTGCTTTACATGCTCAGAGTTGCAGTGCTGTTATCAGCGGCGGCAGTTGCACAGGCACTGAATTAACTGCTGATATCAACGGCGGCCCATTGGCAAAACTTACCTGGTTCGATTATACAAATAATGTGTTTGGCGCAGATACCATAAGTTCACAGGCAAGTATTTCCGTTGTGGCCGGTAATCATGGAACCGGATCATCCTCTAACCAGTTTGATTTTCCGGGAGGTGGAATTGCTATAGATAAGGCAGGCAATATTTATGTAGCGGATGTTGGAAATAATCGTATTCAAAAATGGGCTCCGGGAGCCGTAAGCGGTATTACAGTTGCCGGTGGTAATGGTGCAGGCAGCGCTGCTAATCAACTGTCAAGCCCAACCAATGTGTTTGTTGATGCAACCGGAAATGTGTATGTAGCCGATGCCGGAAATGCCCGCATTCAAAAATGGGCTCCGGGAGCCACAAACGGTATTACAGTTGCAGGTGGGAATGGTTCAGGTTCGTCAGCCAATCAACTCAGGGGACCACGAGCGGTGTATGTGGACGCCAATGGAAATATGTATATTGCAGACACCTATAATTACCGTATTCAAAGATGGAAGGCGGGTGCAAATAAAGGTGTAACAGTAGCTGGCGGAAATGGCGTTGGAAACGGTGCAAATCAGTTTTATTATCCTATTGACGTATATCTTGATGCTGCCAAAAATATTTATGTGGCAGATGCATTTACTGAGGATGCAAATTATCACCGGGTGCAAAAATGGGCTCCGGGTGCAACAAGTGGGGTAACCGTTGCTGGTGGAAATGGAGAAGGAGCTAATGCAAACCAGTTTGGTTATTTGCTTTCAATTTATGTGGATCCTGCAGGTACTCTTTATACAACTGATAATGGAGTGAGTGGGGCTCCTGTAAGCCGCGTGCAAAAATGGCTACCTGGTGCAAACAGCGGAATAACCGTGGCCGGAGGCCATAATAGCGGCTGGGATGTGCTAAGTTATCCAACAGGCATTGTGGTTGATAAGAATGGGCTTATCTATGTGTTTGACGGGCCCTATAGTCCAAAAGTACAAAAATATGTTCCTACTAGTGGCATCGTTGATAGCACTTATATTCCTTCGCATGCAGGTTCATATAGTGTTCAGGCTGTATTAAAAAACGGGTGTACCACCACCAGTAATACTTTAATTGTACGCGCTATTCCGCAAACACCCACTATATATACAACACAACCAAGAGGAAGAGGTAATCTTTGCGGTGGCGGCACTGATACTTTTTTTGTGTATGCGTCTGATGACATTACTAATTACACCTGGACAATTCCACCACCCTGCAGCCTGTTATCAAACTATAACGATTCCATTATTATATCTGTGCCAGCCGGATTTTCTTCAGGGAAATTAACAGTTAAGGGAAGTAATCTTTGCGGAATAAGCCAGCCTGATACACTCCGCATCTTAGGAAAGCCGGTGATGCCGGGCAGTATAAAAGGGCCAAAAAGCGTATATGCAAATCAGGCAGGCATCCCTTATAGCGTTGCCGACTTAGACAGTTATCATAATTGGATAGTACCAGAAGGTGCGGTTATACAATCTGGTCAGGGCACCGCCTCTATATCCGTAAACTGGGGCTCAGTTCCAGGTATCATTTCTGTCAATTCATATAATGAGTGCGGTGAATCTAATCAGCGCCGGGAAGCCCAGGTATCAATAAAGAGAGGGTTTGCTGAAATTAATGAACAGGCTATAAGCAACAGTTTGGCTGGTGCGTTCGTTTTTCCAAATCCTGTAAAAAACAACGCTTCAATAAAATTTACTGCGGTAAAACAAACAAATTCTGTTATTGAATTGCAGGATATGAATGGCAGAAAATTGTTGCAAAAAGAAATTACAACAAAACTAGGTTCAAATACTATTAGCCTTGATGTAAGCACTTATCCATCCGGTACATATCTTGTCACTATAAAAAATTCCGAAACAAATATAATCTTGAAACTCGCTAAGCTGTAAAGACTAAATAACAAAAGCCTGGCCGCATAGAATGCACAAATGCAGTTAGCAAGCTGATAGAAAATAAATTTGTGCAATCCCTATGCAACAAAAAAGAAGCTATAGATTTAAATTCATAACTGCTTAATTTTTAAGTCGAAGTTGACGGGGCCGAACCGTTGACCCTTTGCATGTAAGATATGAGTTCGGAGTATTTCTATTCGCAATGCATAATAGCACAGTTTTCACACTTGATAACGGCAATCATTTGGATATGGAGTCGCATGTTTATACTTACCTTTTAAAAGTAAATGTTTATTGTAATTCAAACGCAAGAAGAAACATTTATTTGCAGTAAATTTTGCCTATTTTTATTTTACATTTTAATTTCAACCCCTGCTTATGAAAAAACAAGTTCACATAGTTGAAAACATTTTTAAAGGCGAAGGAAATTATATACACACAAAAATAGATCGTGTGTTTTGGGATAAGAAAAAAGCGGAAGAGTATGCAGAAAAAGAAAATACAGTAAGTAAAGAACACGAAAACAAGGCGGGTGAATTCAGGGTAAAATCATATCCAATTGTAGATTTTCCTGCAAAGCAGTAAAACGATTAGCATTACAGCTTCACTTATTAATTTATGAAAGAAGTTATAACAGTTAGCACAGCAGACAAGGTAACAATTACAATCTTTACAAAGCATATTACACATATTGAACATGCGAGCAATGGGTGCATAATTTATGTAAGTTCCGCGACTCAGAAAACAGGTATTGCTACAAACCTTACATGGCAGGAGTTTGTGAACCTGTTAGCATTGAAGTAAGCTGTTATCAATAAACTTTATTTCACCTCCAGTAATAAAACACACTAAGCCATCGCGGCATAAATAAGACTACTTTTCTAAAAGATTGTATCGGAATTCTGTCGAAGTCTTAAAATAATAAAGAGCTACATCATTTGTAACTCTTTTATTTTCATAGTGGGAGTTGACGGGATCGAACCGCCGACCCTCTGCTTGTAAGGCAGATGCTCTAAACCAGCTGAGCTAAACTCCCTTTTTATCGGGCTGCAAATATATGTGCTGAATATTTCTGCTCAAAGTTTTTTCTTTTTAGAAATGGTCCTTATTTCCATGCAATAAAAGTGCAATCTGAAATTTTTTTAAAATCTTTTGTTATCGTTAAACCATCTTTATAAATCGTCGTCTGCCCTCCGTCCTTCTGCTGTGGTTTAATCGCTGCTCCTGTTACTTCACTAACACATAACCACATGAAGCACCTGTACTTTTTTCCTATAATTAAAAGTAAAAAATATGAAATGTAAACTTAACAAGGTTTTGCCCGCTGCTGCGTTTTTGTGTATTGTTTTAGCTTCCTGTAAAAAAAACGATCAGTTAACTCCTGCATCTCCGTCACAGGCAACAATTGAATCACTGCTACTCACCGCCAGCAACACTATTACAAACGGTGGCAATCAACAGAATGAGGCAATATCAGATGTAATGGGAAGCAGTGTAATAATGTCGGGTGATTCATCTGATTGTCGGATAGCTACATTTAACCCTTCACGAACAGTTTATCCTCATCTTAAAACCATTGATTTTGGAAGTGGTTGTTTAAGTCCTGATGGAATTATGCGAAGCGGTAAAAAATTAATTACCGTTTATGCAGATTGGCAAATTGCGCCTGCAGGTACATTGATAAGCGAAGAAACTTTTAGTAATTTTTATGTTGACAGCATCAATGTTTCAGGTAATGTAAAAATTTATATAGATACAGCTGCATCACCGGGTCCGCTGGCTTTAAAAATTGTAGCCAATAAAACATTTACCGATTCAAAAGGTAATACTTCAACTTTTATTTCAACTGATTATTGCTTACAAACAGCCGGTAATTCTACTACTACAAAAGCAGATAATGTTTACCAGGTAACCGGAAGTGCATCAGGCACCGAAGTATTAGATGGTTCACTGGCAGTAAGCTGGACATCCCAAATTGATCCTTCAAATCCTGTTATTAAAATGGGTGATTGCATGTATCGTTCAAAGGGTAGTCTTATGATTCAATTAACTTTAGAGGGAAGCTCAGTATTTAATGAATATCTTAATTATGGTGATGGCGCCTGCGATAACAACGCCACCTTAACAATTAACGGTGGCACACCGCAACAGGTAACACTTCCTTTGCGTTTTTGGCCATTAAGTTTATAATCAAAAAACAACAACTTTTTTAAGGGGCATTTGTTTTTGAAAGCAAATTGAATTTTTCAGTTTGCTTTCTGCTTTAAAATCAACTTATGCATCTATTGTGGAAAACGATTTTTAACAGCATCTTTCTTAATTTTAACTTTGAATTGGATTATGAAATTTACGCAGCCTCATCTTGATAAATTACAGCAAATACTTTCTGAAAGCGAATACAGCATCCGCTATGAACGCGGAACTTTTCAAAGCGGCTGGTGCCTGCTTGAACAAAAAAGAATTGTAGTGCTCAACAAATTTCTTGATACAGAAGGGAAAATCAATACACTACTTGATCTTATTCCCCAGGTACAAATAGATTTTGATAAACTTACACTAGAAAGCCAAAAACTTTATACAGAAATAACGAGTAAAGAACGTCAAACAACCATGCAATTTTAAGCTAACTCAGCATGATGAATTAGATTTGCTTGTGTCTCTTAATTTAAAGATTACATTTCTTGGTTCAGGTACCAGCACCGGTATTCCTATGATCGGTTGCAGTTGCGCCGTTTGTACATCATCCAATCCAAAAGATAAAAGATTGCGCTCAAGTATTTTGGTTGAATCGCCAACCACGGCAATTGTTGTAGATACCACGCCGGATTTCCGTTATCAAATGTTGCGCATACATAATACTAAACTTGATGCTGTTCTTTTTACACATCCGCATAAAGACCATATTGCAGGCCTGGATGATATTCGTGCGTATAATTTCTTTCAGCAAAAACCCATGGATGTTTATGCCAATGCTTTAACTACTGAAGCATTAAAGCGTGAATTTGCTTATGTATTTGCAGAAAAAAAGTATCCCGGTATTCCGCAAATAAACCTGCATACTATTAATGAAACGCCTTTTAATATCGGTGATATAAACGTGCTGCCGTTTACTGTTTGGCATCATAAAATGCCGGTATTAGGATACAGGTTTAAAAACTTTACTTATATTACCGATGCAAACAGAATAGATGAACCGGTAAAAGAAAAAATTAAAGGCTCTGATGTTATCGTTTTAAATGCTTTGAGAAATGAACAACATATTTCTCATTTTACTTTAAGCGAAGCAATTGAACTGGTGCATGAACTAAAAATACCAAATGCATATTTTACGCATATCAGCCACCAGTTAGGCAAACATGATGATGTTGAAAAAACTTTACCACCGGGCATTCATCTTGGTTATGACGGATTGGTGTTGCATGTTTAATTTTTCAACTCGGCTTCATGCAAAAAAATACTTGGAAAGAATGGTTTGTTTTTACCAAACGCGACAGGAATGCTGCCACTATTCTTCTTACTCTTATTGGCTTAATTATCCTGCTTCCTTATTTGCTGCCCGAAAAAAAATTGCAAATAAGTATTGATGAAGATCTGCAACAACAGCTTGATCAATATCAGCAGAATCACCCGGCAGGAGAAAATCCATCTTACATTGCTGCAACCGATACTGTAATTAATGATACTGCAAAAACAACATTGTTCTTTTTTGATCCGAATACTTTAAGCGAAGAAGGCTTTGTAAAACTTGGCCTGCCGCAAAAAACAATTCATACAATAATTAATTACAGAAGCAAAGGCGGGTATTTTAAAACGCCGGAAGACATCCGCAAAATTTACGGACTTTCAAAAACTGACGCAGACAGGCTTATTCCTTATATTAAAATTGCATCAAACACAAAACAAAAAGAAGAAACTGAATATAAGCAGCCTGTTGCAAACACTACAGCACATCAATACAGAAAAATAAATATTAATACTGCAACTGCTGAAGACTGGAAAGCATTTCCCGGCATTGGTGATGCAATAGCTAACCGCATCGTAAAATTCAGAACAAGTGTTGGCGGATTTAAATCAGTTGAGCAGGTAGGTAAAACTTATGGCTTAAACGATAGTGTTTATCAATTGATAAAGCCCTATTTATATTTGAAAGATTCCGTTACAACAAAACATTAAAAAATTTATTCGCATCAATAAATCTAATCATTAGTTTTGCACGCTAACAAATGTTAGTTTAATGAATATATTAACCGAAGAAATAACACAACAGGTTACAGAAACGGCCAAACAATTTACCGCTCAGTATATAAAGCCTTATGTAATGCAATGGGATGAATCGCAGGAATTTCCAGCGCATGTTTTACATGAAATGGGAAAGCTTGGGTTGATGGGTGTTTTAGTTCCGGAAGAATATGGTGGTTCAGGCTTAAGCTATTCAGAATATAAAGCGATCATTGAAGAAATATCAAAGGTTTGCGGATCAATCGGGTTAAGTTATGCGGCGCATAACTCACTTTGCACAGGTCATATTCTTGCATTTGGAAATGAAGAACAAAAGAATAAATACCTGCCAAAGCTTTCAAGCGGAGAATGGATTGGCGCCTGGGGTTTAACCGAACCAAACACCGGCAGCGATGCCGGCAATATGAAATGCACTGCAACTAAAAAAGGCAGTGATTGGATTTTGAACGGAACAAAGTCATGGATAACACACGGCAAAAGCGGCAATGTTGCCGTGGTAATTGCAAGAACCGGTGAAGCACGTACAAAAAATAATGCAACTGCTTTTGTTGTAGAGCGCGGAACGCCGGGTTTTTCAGGCGGAAAAAAAGAAAACAAATTAGGAATGCGCGCCAGCGAAACTGCAGAAATGATTTTTGACAATTGTATTATCCCGGATGAAAACAGGTTGGGCAAAGTTGGTGATGGTTTTAAACAATCAATGAAAGTATTAGATGGGGGAAGAATTTCAATAGCGTCATTATCTCTTGGTATAGCTAAAGGCGCTTTTGAAGCTGCTGCAAAATATAGCAAAGAACGATACCAGTTTGACCAGCCGATTGCAAATTTCCAGGGAATAAGTTTTAAGCTGGCAGATATGGCAACAGAAATTGATGCTGCTGATTTGCTTACACTGCGTGCCTGTGAATTAAAAAATAATCACCAGCCTGTAACACGTGAAGCAGCAATGGCAAAATATTATGCAAGTGAGGTTGCTGTAAGAGTTGCCAATGAAGCAGTACAAATTTTTGGAGGCAATGGTTATACAAAAGAATTTCCGGTAGAAAAATTTTATCGCGATGCAAAGCTTTGCACTATTGGTGAAGGCACATCGGAAATACAAAAAATAGTTATAGCGAGAGAAACGCTGATGAAATTCTAATGGGGGTTTTAGTTTTAAGAAAGGTTGAGATAAATGCTCAGCCTTTTTTATTTGTTGTTAAATGCAGTATTATAAATCTCCCAACTGCGGACGTAATAAAATTTCTTCAACACAGGCCTGTGGTGAAAGCAGCGAAGCAGCATAAATCATCTTCGCAACATCGTCTGCTTCCATAATTCTATCGGGTTCTATACCTGTTTTACTCCAGCTATCTGTATATACTGCGCCGGGTATTACAGCCGTAACTTTTATATTGTATTGTTTTAATTCTTCGCGCAGGTTTTTTGCTAAGCCAAGCAAAGCAAATTTGCTGATGCTGTAACTGCCACCATTTTTATACGCCGCTACAGATGCTACAGAACACATATTAAATATATGGCCGCTTTTTGCTTCCATCATTTTTGATAAAACAGTGCGTGTTAAATAATACGCGCTGTACAAATTTGTTTCAAGCATTGTTTCAAATGTTCCATCTTTTTCTGAATGAATATTTCCCGGCAAAAAGCTGCCAGTATTGTTTATTAAAATATCCGGTGTTCCATACTGCAAACAAAAGTTTCCAAAATCAATTGCATTTTGTTTTTTGCTGATATCAGTTGCCATTGTTTTAATATTACAGTTTGCATTTTGCTGCAATAATTCCTGCTTCGTTGCGTTTAGCTGTTCTTCATTTCTTGCGCATAAAAAAAGATTATTTGCTGTACCCACAAATTTTTCAGCAATAGCTTTGCCTAATCCTTTTGATGCGCCCGTTATAATAACATTCATGGTTCAGATTTATTTTGCAGTTTTGCTGCGCAGTGCATCAACTGTACAAGGAGTGACACAACCGTGCTTAATAGCAATACTGCAGCTTGTTTACATAATACAAATCTAAATTGAGCGCAACAATAATGAGTTATAAACATTTATTTTTTGATCTTGATCATACGTTATGGGATTTTGAAGCGAATGCAAAAGAAACACTTTTGGAATTGTATGCTTTGCATGACCTGAAAACGAAAGGCGCAGATGATTTTGATTTATTTTTTAACCGCTACTCGTTTCACAATGAAAGATTGTGGGACAAGTACACCAAAGGATTTATAAAACAGGAAGAGTTGCGCTGGAAACGTGTTTGGCTTACATTGCTTGACTTTAAAATTGCGGATGAAAATTTGGCTAAAGAAATGTCTGCAGGATTTTTAGAAGGATTGCCAAATCGTAAAAACTTATTTCCTTACACAATTGAAATATTAGATTATTTAACACACAAAAATTACGTACTGCATTTAATTACAAACGGGTTTGAAAATATTCAGCATAGCAAATTAAAGCACAGTAATCTTACAAATTATTTTAAAGAAATAATTACATCTGAACAGGCCGGCAGTTTAAAACCAAACAAAGAAATTTTTGAATTTGCGTTGAATGCAACCAATGCAAATATTAAAGACAGCATTATGATTGGTGATAATATTGAAGCCGATATTAAAGGCGCTATGAATGCAGGCTTAGATACAGTTTTTGTGAATCATTTACGCGCCGAAACTGATGTAAAACCAACGTATATTATTTATCATTTAAAGGAGCTGGAAGATATATTTTAAAGATGTTTTTAGAATTGAATGTAACTTTATGTAAAGCTTACAACATGAATTGGAAACAATATATAATCTCAGATCCTGAAATTTTGTTTGGTAAACCTGTAATTAAAAATACAAGAATACCAATTGATTTATTGTTGGAAAAACTTGCAGCAGGCGTTACAAAAAATGAATTACTTCAGGCATATCCAAGACTAACTCCGGATGATATACAAGCATGTTTATTATTTGCTGCTGAAAGCGCTAAACATGAAAAAGTATTGGCAATCTAATGCCGGAAATTTTTCAAATAGTTATTGATGAAAGTGTTGATTATGCAATAGTGCAGACACTTAAGCACACCAGGTTTTCCATAATTTCTATCTCTGACGAGACACCTTCAATACCTGATAAACAGGTTCTTGAAATAGCTTACGCACATAACGCATTGCTTATAACGGAAGACAAAGATTTTGGTGAGCTCGTATTTCGTTTGCAATTAAAACATAAGGGAATTTTATTGATTAGAATGATTAAAGCTAAATCATCAGAGAAAGCTGATGCAGTTTTAAAAGTAATTGAGATGCATTTTAATGATATGATTGATAATTTTAGTGTTTTGGATAATCTAAAACTAAGGATCAGAAAATAATTTTATGGCTGAAGACTTAAACGTTATACAAGGAACAAAAGAAGAACAATACAAATCTTTATTACCACAGATAAAGGCTTTGATTGAAGGAGAAACATATCTGATAGCAAACCTTGCCAATGTTGCCGCAGCATTAAAGCAACAATTCAATTGGTTGTGGATTGGTTTTTATCTTGTAAAAAATAATGAATTGGTTGTTGGCCCGTTTCAGGGACCGGTTGCATGTACCAGGATTAAAAAAGGTAGGGGTGTTTGCGGTACAAGCTGGGCTGAATTCAAAACAATTATTGTAGATGACGTTGAAAGATTTCCCGGCCATATTGCTTGCAGCAGTTTGTCCAGATCTGAAATTGTTGTTCCCGTTATAAAGAATAATGAAGTTGTTGCAGTGTTAGATGCAGACAGTGAATTACTGAATCATTTTAATAAAACAGATCAGCAATATCTTGAAGCGATACTAAGTGAAATTAATTTTGATTGAAGGATGCAATTACTGTAACGCCGCTTTTAACTGCCTGGCCAAGCTGCACTTCAATAATTGCGTTTAAAGGCAATAAAACATCAACGCGGCTTCCAAATTTTATAAACCCAAATTCTTCGCCCTGTTTAAAAATTTTACCTGGAATTGCATAATTACAAATACGTTTTGCCATAGCGCCGGCAATTTGTTTTACCAGAATAGCCCCGTTTAAATTTTCTAAAACAATACTGTGCCTTTCATTCAGTAACGAAGATTTAGGATGCCATGCTACAAAATATTTTCCTTTATGATAATGATTATAAATAACAGTCCCATCCACTGGTATACGGTTTACATGCACATTTACAGGGCTCATAAATATGCTAACCTGTATACGCTGGTCATGAAAATATTCTTCATCTTTTACCTGCTCAATTACTACAACTTTACCATCAGCAGGGGCAACAATTTTATCTTCTGAAAAAGTAAGCGTACGCTTAGGTATGCGAAAAAAAAGTATAATAAATAAAAATGCAGCAAAGCTTATAATGAATATTGAATAAGCAACCCACAGCATATTATCGGCAAAAAAATAAAAGCAAAGTATATTAATAACAACAAAAATTAAAGCGCCTATTCCAATTATTCTATATCCTTCACGGTGAATTGTCATAACAAAAATTACTGCAAACCAACACAAATTTTTCGATGAAATTTATAATAAGTGATGAAATTTATACTGGCTACCTTCGCATGTATATAGATACAATTGGCTAGGAAAATAGTTTTACGTACAACCAAACAAATATTGTCGCAAACAAAAGTGAATCAAACCTGTCTAAAAACCCACCATGGCCGGGCATAATATTTCCGCTGTCTTTTACACCAGCCATTCGCTTTAATTTGCTTTCAAACAAATCACCGAGTATTCCTGCAATACATGTAATGGTTGAAATAATAATAAGTTGTAAAACATCTGCATTTAAAAAAAAATATCCGCAAACAGTAATGGTTGTTATTGCAAGCAACATACCACCAATTGTTCCTTCCCATGTTTTTTTTGGAGAGATGGAACTAAGAGGCGTTCTGCCAATTAATGATCCAACGATATAAGCCATCGTGTCATTTATCCAAATGGTGATAATTACAAGCAATGGTAAAATCAAGCCGAGATCAATGCCAAAAAAGTTTCCAAAGATCATTCCTTCTGATCGCAGATCCATCATGCAACCGCAACTGAATGATATATACAACAAACCGGCAAGCGAAATAAGTAAGGCTTTTACGTTAAACTTCCGGATCAATAAAATTTCAATCAGCAGCAGCGCAACTACGGCTGCCAGCATAATATACCACCCTGCATTGCTGAGCTTTATTTGTGTGATTGTATATGCATCATTTGTCATCCATAACATAAATCCCCAACCCGCAAGCATAATACTATAAGCATGTACAACAGGAATATTTTTGTATGACGTATCAATTTTGCCTGCAAGTTTTTGATACTCGTGCCAGCATCCAAAATGAATAATTGAAAACAGCAAAAGAAAAGACCAGTGATTAATTAATAAACCGCAAAGCATTACAATTACAAATACAATTGAGGTAAGCGTTCTGGTTTTAAATGTTTGCAGGTTAAATGCCATAAGTATAATTAAAAATGAAGATAACTGAAACTGTTATTATTTTTAAAGCATGAATGCAATCGGCAATTTAATATGGTTAATCTTTGGAGGCTTTTTTTCTGCAATAGGCTATTTTGTAATGGGTTTTGTTTTTTGTGTAAGCATCATCGGAATTCCGTTCGGTATTCAGTGTTTTAAAATTGGATTGCTGGTGTTATTTCCTTTTGGGAAAAAAGTAGTTACCAATTCATCTTCAGGCGGCTGTCTTACACTTTTGTTTAATTTAATCTGGATCGTTACCGGGGGATTATATACAGCGTGTGTTCATTTGGTTTTTGCAATATTACTTTTTATAACCATTATCGGAATCCCGTTTGGCAGGCAACATTTAAAATTAGTTGAGCTAACATTAGCGCCTTTTGGAAAAACAATTGTTGATGCTTAGATTTAATTCAGTTGATAGAATAAATATGCAAGCCATCAGGTTTTAAAACATACAAATTATTTAAAGCCTTTTGCAACTTTTTTGCGTCGTTCATTATTGGGTTTAGCGGGTAAGTACTTTCGGTAAAAAGGTCAATATTATAAATATGTATTGCTGTATCCTCAAACCCTAAAATTGAATTTTTAATTACCTGTACATTTGTCCAGTTTAGCGGCGCTATGCTTTGTTTTAAAGCACCATAATAATCAAATAAAAAAAATTAATGACAAAGGCGATTCTGTTGCAGTGGCAAACGCATTAAAAAGATTTGGTGATATTTATTCAATGGATGTAAGTAACTCATTAAAAATTGCCGTTTACTATAAAGATTTTACCACAATTGTTGTATTAGACCGCTTTCTAAAAAATATAAATACAATTGATCTGCGCAAATATGGAATATTGCAGGCAGAGGCGGTTGCGGTAAGCTATGACAATAATTACTGGGTTTTTGATGAAGTAGAAAACAAGCTTAAAAAAATTGAT
>Ga0206952_10024_pt1 | contig 52122 bp, 28 predicted proteins | sample Alteio_BWOrgHeat_39_FD_152966 | JGI IMG/M metagenome (GOLD analysis project Ga0206952, IMG submission 152966) | Enriched cells from forest soil in Barre Woods Harvard Forest LTER site, Petersham, Massachusetts, United States -... | ecosystem: Environmental > Terrestrial > Soil > Temperate forest >... | reverse complement strand
TGAAAAGGAAATTTTTCATTCTATTCTTCCGCAGGTGACAGCGTATCAATTGGCTGCCGAAAGTAATAACGAAATTATTGCGAACAGCTTTCTGCATATCACGATAAAAGATGAACAGCTTATTAAAGTTGATTCCATCAAAAGCCAGGTACACACAGGATATATTGCAATAGATAAAAATGGAAATTACTGGCGTTGCGGAGATGCATCTATATCGTATTGCAATAACAAATCAAATCTTAAAAAAATTGACCTCCCTTTAATGTTTAAAAACAATACAGCGTTTCCGTTATGTCTTGATAGCAATAAAATATTATGGTTCGGTTGTGAGCAAAACTTCTTGCAATATAATATTGCAACTAATTCATTTCATATTTATGATTATCCTATCAACCAGGATAAGGATATTTTTGATTTTCTTCAATGTATTTACAGAGATTCCGGAGATATTGTATGGCTTGGTACACAAAATGGGTTGATGCGTTTTAGTATACAAAAGGCTTCGTGGAAATATTACGCACAAAAAAATAATGATCCAACCAGTTTAAGTAACAATGATATTTTTTCCATTTGCAATGACCCTTTTGAGCCTGGCAAATATTTATGGGTTGGAACAAACGGTGGTGGTCTGAACCGCTTTGATAAATTAACAGGTAAATGTGTTCATTATACTGTTGACAATGGTTTACCGAATAACGTTGTGTATGGAATTTTGCCTGATAATAATGGCAACTTGTGGATGAGCACAAATAAAGGTTTATCGGAGTTCAATATTCAAAATAAAAGTTTCAGAAACTTTGATGTAAATGATGGTTTACAGGGAAATGAATTTGACCGTTATGCTTATTGCAAAACAAAAGACGGCCTTTTATTTTTCGGAGGTGTAAACGGAATTAATTTCTTTAATCCTGATGAAATAAAACCGCTGAAACCACCAAAGGTTCTGGTAACAGATTTTCGATTGTTCAACAAAACGGTTTCAGTAAAAACGTCTAATTCTCCGCTTACAAAAGACATTCTTTATACTGATGCAATTAAATTAAATTACAGAGATAATGTAATTACATTTCAGTTTGCTGCTGCTGATTACAGAAGATCCGGAAATGCTTACTACCGTTATAGAATGAAAGGCTTTGATAAAAACTGGATTTATGGAGGCATGTTTCGCGAAGCAACTTATACAAATTTAAATCCTGGCAAATATTATTTTACAGTTGAAGCAAGTAATGATGGTGAGCAATGGAGTAAAAATGCAAAAACCATTTCAATACAAATCATTCCGCCGTGGTGGCGAACATGGTGGTTTTATATTTTCATTGTTATAATAACTGCTGGAATTATTTATAGCATTTATCAATACAGGCTTAAACAAATTTTAAAATTGCAAGGCGTAAGAAACCGCATTGCGACTGATTTGCATGATGAGATTGGTTCTTCGCTAAGCACTATTTCTATTTATTCAAAAGTTGCACAGGAGCAATTGAAAAACGATGCAGCAGAGTCTGGCACTTTGCTTAAAAAAATAAGCGAAGACACAAACGAAATGATGGATGCAATGAATGATATTGTTTGGACGATCAATGCACGTAACGACAGGTTTGAAAATATAATTAACCGAATGCGTGAACATGCAATACAATTGTTTGAAGCAAAAGATTGCTTACTTCATTTCAATTTTAACGAGCATCTCAATCATTTAAAATTTGACATGGAGAAGCGAAAAGATTTTTATCTTATTTATAAAGAGGCGCTGAACAATATTGCGAAGTATGCAGAAGCAAGGAATGTTTGGATTGAACTTGCTATAGAAAAAACAGAAATATATCTTTCAATAAAAGATGATGGCAAAGGCTTTGATAAAAATACAGTGCGCAAATCAGCAAACGGATTAATCAATATGCAGAACCGGGCTGCAAATTTGAATGGAGAAATTGAGATTAAATCTGAAAGCGGAAAGGGTACGGAAATATGTCTAAGCTTTCCATATCATTAATCAATAGCCTTTTTAAGCTATTGACTTATTTTTTTAATACAATTTATTTTGCTACATGATTAAGATTGCAATTTTTGATGACCATCAGCATAGGAGAGAAGCTTTAAAATTATTAATAGGTTTGGAAAAAGAAATGCAATGTGTTGGTGATTATGAAAACTGCGAAGATGTTACTGAACATCTTTCAACAAATCCTCCTGATGTTGTGCTGATGGATATTGATATGCCCAAAGTAAACGGCATTGACGGAGTGAAGATCATCAAAAAGAATTTTCCGCATACATGTATTATCATGCAAACTGTTTTTGAAGATGATGAAAAAATCTTCAACAGCATTCTTGCAGGCGCAGATGGATACATGCTTAAAAAAACGCCACCGGAAAAATTAATTGAAGGAATTTATGATGTAATGAATGGCGGCGCACCGATGACCGCAACTGTTGCGAGAAGAGTACTAGAACTTTTTCAAAAACAAAACTATCAACCGGAAGAAAAATTTGATTTGTCCGAACGCGAACTTGAAATACTTCGATTGCTTGTTAAAGGCTTAAGCCATAAAATGATCGCATCTGAACTGCACATTTCTATTTATACCGTAAATAATCACATCAAAAACATTTACCAAAAACTGCACGTGCACAGTGTTTCAGAAGCTGTTTCAACCGCCCTGCAAAAGAAAATTGTTTAAGTGTGCTTCTCATGTGCAATAGCCTGTTTTAGCTATTGACTTCGCTTTTTCATAACTCTATTTTTGATTTCTAAACTTTTGTTATGAAAAAATTGTACATCGCTTTGCTTGCGAGCTTATGCTTAAGCGCTGCAAACTTATTTGCACAAAACACTTTCCCTTCAAATGGAAGTGCAGGAATTGGAACAACCACACCGGATGCATCAGCTGTACTGGAATTACAATCAACCACACAAGGATTTCTTCCGCCCCGCATGACGAGAGCACAACGTAATACTATAGTTTCACCTGCAAAAGGCTTAATGATTTACCAAACTAACAGTACACCGGGGTTTTATTATTATAATGGAAATGGTTGGGTAATGATGAAACCCGAAACCACTACATACACGCCTGGTCAAGGTATAAGTATTGTAAATGGTGTTATTACTAATACAGGAGATTTAAACGCTAATGATGATATTACAAACAATACACCTGCAGGCGGAGATTTATCAGGAAATTATCCCTCACCGCAAGTTGCAAAATTGCAGGGCATTACGCTTTATCCTGTAGCACCTTCAAACGGACAGGTACTAAAATATAATGGCAGTTATTGGATTCCTTCTGCTGATAATGATTTACAAACTTTATCATTAAATGGAAACAATTTATCTATTAGTAATGGAAACTCTGTTGCTATTCCGCAATCGTCAGATGCACAAACTTTATCATTAAATGGAAACAATTTATCTATTAGTAATGGAAATTCTGTTTCGCTTCCACAAACGACTTATTCCGCAGGAACTGGAATTAATATTGATGCAAACAACAATATAATTAATACAGCACCAGACCAAACAATAACACTTACAGGCAGTGGTGCAACAACAGTAACAGGCACTTATCCAAACTTTACTATTGGTTCAACTGATAATAATACAATATATACAGCAGGAACAGGCATAAGTATTACCGCAAATAAAATCACCAATACAGCTCCTACTCAATGGACTATAAATGCAAATGATATTACTTATACTGGAGGTAATGCAGTTATAAATGGAGTATTCGTAGGTGTTGGTGGTGGTAGTTCTTCAAATAATGATATTGCTGTTGGAAGAGGTGCACTCAAAGATAACTCAGCAGGGCTAAACAATACCGCCATGGGGAATGATGCGCTTTCTAATTCAACAGGCTCTGGCAACACGGCAATTGGTACTAATGCTTTAACTGAGCTTGTTAGTGGTACAGATAATACGGCTCTCGGTTATAATGCAAAGATAGGTCCGACCAGTGCAAGCAACTCAATGGCTCTTGGTTATAATGCAGTTGCAAATGGCTCTAATATAATAGCGGTGGGTAATTCAAACATAACCTCAATAGGCGGGCAGGTAGGCTGGAGCACTTTTAGCGATGGTAGGTTCAAATCAAATATTAAAGAGAATGTACCTGGATTGGAATTTATTAATAAACTTAAGCCGGTAACTTATACACTACAGCTAAAAAAGTTTGATCAATTCCTCGGCATTAAGGATAGCCTGATGAACAGCATGGCAAGCGAATATGCAAAAAATGAACAAAAAATACATACAGGCTTTATTGCACAGGACGTAGAAAAAATGGCGAAGCAAATCGGATATGATTTTGACGGTGTGAACCATCCACAGAACGATAAGGATCATTATTCGATTGCCTATGCTGATTTTGTACCTTCATTGGTTAAAGCCGTTCAGGAATTAAGTAAACAGAATGATGATAAAGCTGCTGCTATTAATGACCTTAAAAAAGAGGTGAATGATTTAAAAACATTAATGCAAACGCTTCAGCAAAAAGTTGAAACATGCAGCCCGTGCAGAGCTGTTTCATCAACATCAACCACAGAAATTTCAGCACAGCAAATCGCTGTAAGCAGCGCATCGCTTGAACAAAATATTCCGAATCCATTTAGCAATGCGACAAGTATTGGTTACACATTACCGCAAACATATTCTTCAGCAAAAATTATTATAACAGATAAACTGGGTAAAACATTAAAAGAAATAAACGTGTCAGGCAGCGGCAAAGAAAGTTTAAAGGTTGATGCCTCAACGCTTGCCGGCGGCGCTTATCAATATTCATTATATATAAACAACAGGCTGATTGATACAAAACAAATGGTGCTTGCCAAATAAATTCATGCTAAGAAGCCTCCGGATTCAATTCCGGAGGCCTCAAAAATCAATTCTCATGTATCGGAAATTGAAAATTATGCCACGGAAACCAATTCTCATGTAGCGGAAATTGAAAATTATACCACGGAAATCATTTCTCATGTATCAGAAATTGAAAAATTATACCTCGGAAATCATTTCTGATATATCGGAAATTAAAAATTATACCTCAGAAATCATTTCTGATATATCGGAAATTGAAAATTATACCTCAAAAATCATTTCTCATGTATCAGAAATTGAAAATTATACCACGGAAATCATTTCTGATATATCGGAAATTAAAAATTATACCTAGGAAATCTTTTCTGATGTACCGGAAATTAAAATCGTTTACCAGTTTCAGCATTATTAACCTTTTTATCCATTTTATATTTTACAACTAAAAACTTAAATCACATGACACCAAAAGTACTTACCGGGTTTACAGACCTGGACGATGGAGAGCTGGATCTTGCTGCTTCCACCGCAGTTACTTCGCTTACTGATAATGGCAATTTTACTTTAGGCACCTCGCTTGCAGATTTTACAGATGCAGAAGTCACCTATCACGGCACCCTCGCTTCACTCAATACCGGCGGCAAAGCAGCCACGCAAGCCAAAAATGATGCTAGAGCTGCCTTGCTGCCCCTGTTTAGCAATGTAGCTATTATGGTGAATCAGCAGGCTGAGGGCAACAAAACCATGCTGTTAAGCAGCGGCATACCACTCGTTTCAGATAACAGGCAGCATCACCAGCAGCCTTTACCTGTAAACCTGCAGGTAGCCAATGGTCCCAATGGCAGCATAATTATAAGCGTAAAACACAGCCCCGTGGGCGACCATGGAACCGTGTTTGCCTACACACCAGCGGATTCTAAAATAACCGACCCGGACCAGTGGATGCAGAAAAGCGTGAACGGGCATAAAATTGCAATTACTGGTCTTACCCAGGGCAGCATACAGTTTTACGGCTGCGTATAAAGGCACAGACAATGAACCACTTATATGGGGCCCGTCCGTTAATAAAATCGTAAGTAACTAAAAACCTAAGTACCGCGCTGCTTGCGGTACTTTTTGTTTTAAATACCTGTTTACCTGGACTGATAGCCTGTTTTAGCTATTGACTTCGCTTTTTCATAACTCTATTTTTGGTTTAAACTTTTTGTTATGAAAAAATTGTACACCGCTTTAGTTGTTTTTGTAGTGTTGATGTTATCAAGCCCGTTAATACTATTGGCACAAACTATAAACAGTGCCGAACACAATTTATCTGATGCTTCATCTAAAAATCTTACTAAGAAATTAAAACAGGCAATAACTAAAAAGAAATATACCAGACAGGAAACTGGGGTTACGAATAAAAATGGTGATGGCGGAGGTGGTATTGGTGGTTGCACTTACATGTGGGTTTTAGATGCAGACAATGATAATTTTTATACAGGTGATATAATCTGTGGAACTCCATCTTCTCCTGGTGAGGGATATGTTGCTTATTCAATGGCAGGAGGTGAACAACCCGGCGATTGCGATGATAACAATGCATCTGTTAATCCGGAAACTACATGGGTGCTTGATAATGATAATGATGGTTATTATTCAGGCAACCCTGTTACACAATGCACTTCTCCCGGTACAGGATATGTTATAGAAACAAATCAGCAACCCGGCGATTGCGACGATAATAATGCAACTGTTCATCCGGTTACATGGATAATTGATATGGATAAAGATGGTTATTATTTTTTCCCCGCTCTTACACAATGCACTTCGCCCGGATCATTGTACATCATAAAAACAAATCAGCAACCTGGCGATTGTAATGATTTTAATGCGCAAATTAACCCGGCAACAACTTGGGTACTTGATGCCGATAATGATGGTTATTATTCAGGTGATCCTGTTACACAATGCGCTTCTCCTGGTGATGGGTATGTTATACAAACAAATCAGCAAGCAGGTGATTGCGATGATAATGATGCGTCTGTTCACCAGGTAAATACATGGGTGCTTGATAATGATTTGGATGGGTATTATACGGGTGATCCGGTTACGCAATGCGCTTCCCCTGGTGCACGATGGGTTATACAAACAAATCAGCAGCCTGGTGATTGTGATGATAATAACCCCAACGTTAATCCTTCAAATGTGTGGGTGTTTGATGCAGATGGAGATGGCTATTATTCAGGCGAACCCATTACGCAATGTTATTATCCGGGCGGAGACTGGGTTTTATTGGAGAATTCAAATGAGCAACCTGGTGATTGTGACGATTATAATGCGTCTGTTCATACAATAACATGGGTGCTCGATGCAGATGGCGATGGTTATTATACAGGTGATGTCGTTACGCAATGCGAATCACCCGGAGACGGATATGTAAAATATTCAAATCAGCAGGCAGGCGATTGTGATGATGATGACCCATCAATTAATGCTGCAACTAAATGGGTACTTGATGCAGATGGGGACGGTTATTATTCAGATTCTGTTAATGCATGCACTATGTGGGATATTGGATGGCATAAATGGGATGCAAGCTTTAAACCTGGTGATTGCAATGATCACGATGCGTCGGTTCAAAGCATAACATGGGTACTTGATGCGGATGGAGATGGTTATTATTCAGGTGAACCTGTTATGCAATGCACTTCTCCCGGTAATGGATATGTTATGCAAACAAATCAGCAACCGGGCGATTGTGATGATAATAATGCTTTTATTAATCCTGCAACTGTTTGGGTGCTCGACAATGATAATGATGGTTATTATTCAAATGCTGTTACACAATGCACTTCCCCCGGCAATGGCTATTTTAATAAAGCAGATAAAAAAGTAATGCCTGGTGATTGTGATGATAATAACCCCACTGTTCATCCGGGTGCAGTTGAAATATGCGGTAATGGTATTGATGATAACTGCAATGGAAAGATAGATGAAGGTTGTACAGTAAAAGGAATTCAGGTTTTTATATTAGATAAATCAATTGTTGAGGGCAAAAAAGGCACACGATTGATGAAGTTCCAGGTTAAGCTGAATAAAAAACCTGAAAAAATAGTAACGGTTAATTATACAACCCAGGATGGCTCCGCCACAGCAGGCAGCGATTATACCGCGCAGTCCGGCACAATTAGTTTTCAGCCAGGCGTTAAAACCGCTGTAATAAGCATACAGGTAAAAGGAGATAAAACACCTGAACCAAATGAAACTTTCGAAATTTTGCTGAGTAATGCTGTAAATGCAACTATAACTAATGGAAGTGGAACCGGAACAATTCTTAACGATGATGGAAGTATAACATTAAACGCAATTGCAAAAAATGAAGATGTAAAAATTGAAGAGCAACGCAGTTTTCAATTACAACCTAATCCTGCAATAAACAATGCATACATTAATTTAAAAGGTTATACTGGTATTGTAACTATCCAGCTCAGCGACTTTACAGGTAAATTATTAAAGCAGGATAAACTGCAGGTGCCTGTACAAAAAGTTGCGCAGCTGCCAATAAATGTATCTGGTTATACAAATGGTATTTACCTGGTAACAGTTATAGATGAAAAAGGAAACATGCAACCCAAAAAGTTAATCATTATGAAGTAAACATTGAAAAAACAGGAAGCACATCGCTTTTGAAATAATTTCTTAAAATAAATCCTGCCAAGATAATACTCATAGAATATAATTCGCCTGTATGCTAATTATTATGAAAGGCTGTCTAACAAAGACAGCCTTTTGTGCGGAAGCCTTACTAAAGCAATAAAAAAGTATTATGCACAGGTAAATCTTTTTCATACAATTAATTTTTTGGGATGATTTTATTTATGGCACAAAACTATTTTGCCTGCATACCCTGAACAATGGTGTATTTACACTATGCAAGGAGATCTTTATAAATTAGGAGACGTTAATCTACCAGTGAAGTTTGGATGAAGTTTGCAGTAATAAAAAACCCGGCAATAGACTGCCGGGTTTTTTATTTAAGAATTTTTTTAAAAAGCATTTAATGCGCAATTATCACTTTTTGTGTTCTCCTGTTACCTTTTTCATCAATTACAATAAGGAAGTAAGTTCCTCCTGCAATATCGCTAACATTCATTTGTTGTTGTGCATATTTTGCATTGCTTGTTTGTATCTTTTCCTCTTTAATCATTTGGCCCTGGATGTTAATTAATTGAACGGTTACAGTACCTGCGTAATTCGTTAATGAAATATTTATCCTGGAAGAAGCAGGATTGGGAATTATTGTAAAAGAGTTGCTTTTATCAGAAACACTTTCCGTTGCATTTAAAGAAGCTGCAGTATTATAATTGATGATTGTTCCCGTTGCCACACCATCGTTCAAACTGGCATTTACAGGATTGCTGAGTATAACATTAAATGTTTCATTCGGTTCCTGTATTCTGTCGCCATCTATTATAATTGCAATATTTACTTTTTTGATACCGGGACTAAATGTTACGGTTCCTGATTGTGCTGCATAATCACTGCCGGCAGTGGCGGAACCATTCTGCGTTATGTAATTAACCGTTACAGTTTGCGTTGATTTTACATTGAGTGTTACCGGGAAATTCATTACTCTTTGGGCTTTTGGTTTTTCAACAACAGATGCATCAGCGATGGAAATAAGCGTACAGTTTTCATCAACCTTGCCATTGCAATTGTTGTCAATGCCATCACATAACTCGGGTGCGCCTGGGTGAACTGTTGCATTATGATCATTACAATCTCTTTTGTTGGCTATGTACCCTGCAGGTTTTGTACAAACAATAATAGAATCGGTTGGATCACCATAACCATCATTATCAGCATCACGATAGAATGTTTTCGGATGAACATTCGGATTATGATCATTACAATCAGTATTGTTGGCAACATATCCTGTAGGTTGTAAACAGTTGTGTACTAAATCATTGGGATTACCATAACCATCACCATCAGCATCTCTGTACCAAATTGCGTCAGGGTTTATATATGGGTTTGTATCATCACAGTCGCTGCCATTGTATACGTAACCTTGCGGCTGAGTGCAACTAAATACTGAAATGCCTGGGTCTCCCCACCCGTCCCCATCTGCATCCTTGCAAAATGTAGTTCCCCACACATTACCATCATAATCATTACAATCCTTATTGTTTAATACATATCCAGAAAGTTGTGTGCAGTTTTGTATAGAATCATTCGGATCACCGTAACCATCCCCGTCTTTATCATGATACCAAACTGTATTTGGATTAATTGATGCAAATGCATCATTACAATCGCCGTTGTTGGAAACATATCCTTGTGGTGTTGCACAAGCCTGTATTGAATTGCCGGGATCGCCAAAACCATCACCGTCTGCATCACGATAAAATGTTGTTCTGTTATATCCTTCATCTATTTGACCGTCACAATTGTTATCAAGGCCATCACATATTTCCGGTGCACCCGGATGAGAATTTATATCTGAGTCATTACAATCACTGTTATCCTGAATATAGCCACCTGGTTGCGTGCATGCTTGCGCAGTAATATTCGGATCCCCATAACCATCACCATCAGCATCACGGTACCATGTTGAGCTCACCTGGTCAACAATAATTAAGTTGGCTACGTCTCCGCAAACATCATTATTTATCACATAGTATGTATTGGGAGAATTAACAGTTATGCTTTGAGTAGTTTCGCCTGTTGACCAGTAATTATTTTCAGCATAAGGAGAAGTTAGCGTTACCGGGAATGAACAGTCGGTACGACTTGCAGTTATTGCAAGTTCCGGGTTAGTCATCTCCTCGTTTAAAATTTGTACTGTGTCGGAATATGCTTCACACTGAGATGCATCGCCGTTGCCGGACGTAATTTCATGCACCCGGAAATAAACTGTTCCGACTGGATATGGATCTAGAAAACTACGGCTTCCCGAGAAATTAGGTACAAAATCAGCCCAATTTATTCCATTGGGCGAATACTGTAACATGGCGCCTGCTGTGCCTCCATCATATTCAAGTGTAATTAACCCATTCTTTGCACAAGCCGTTTCTGATAGCGACGACAGAACACCTGTAGCAGGTTTTTCAAGATGAACTTTTTTGGTAATCGTTCCACAACCAGCTGTGTAGTTTAAGAAATAGTCTCCTTCTGTTGTTACATTAATGCTTTGCGTTGTTTCGCCTGTAGACCAAACAATTCCTGATGAAACATTAGCGGTTAGTGTTACCGGAGAAGGAAAATTACAAGCACTTCCATTAACAGTTATAGACAACACTGGTGGTGGAGTAATCGTATATCCGTGGGTCGTGAGAATATTTTCAATACTGTCCTTCAGATTATCTAAGGCACCAACAATTATGCTAACGGTGCTCTTTGAAGGGTCGTTCACATCGGGAATTACTACAAAAAATGTAGGAATACCACTTATTGAATACTCGTAGGCAAACTGGTTGAAAACATCTGTGCTGTTTGTAATGATCGGATAAATGGTATTGTGGATGTTCGCATATTTCACGCCAAATGCAGAATCAGATTCATGACCCTGAACCTCGTCTTCAAATACAATGTCGTAAAGTTTAATATTGCCTTGACCCTGGCAGATATCATCGTAAACATTGCTCATCTGTGGTTCAGCAATTTGCGTAAAAGGACACCACCCTGTTGAGAACTCCATAACAACTGCTTTGCCATCAGACAGGTCTCCATAGAAATGATGCGATACACCGTAAATATCATTTTTGGTAAAGTCGGGCAGTTGGTCTTTTAAGCAACCTTCATCTACGACACCGTCACAATTGTCATCAACACCGTTACAGATTTCTGTAGCACCGGGGTGAATGGATGGATTATTGTCAGCACAATCGCCACCAATTGTTATATAGTCCGTGGGTGGTACCGAATCGGTTATGGTTATCGAATAACCTCCACCGTAACCATCGCCATCATGATCCAGATAGTAAGTGTAAACAGGGCAACCTTCATCAACAACTCCGTCGCAGTTATCATCAATATGGTTGCCACAGATTTCTGTTGCACCGGGATGGATTGATGGATCACTGTCATCGCAGTCACCACCCTGGTTTATGTAACCCGGCGGAGTAGTGGAGTCACGTGAGCCTAACGGATTTCCTGCATTCCCATAGCCATCACCATCATTATCCCTATAATAATAGTAAACACAATCATCGATCACTCCATCGCAGTCATCGTCAATACCATTGTTACAAATTTCCTTCGCCCCAGGATGAACTGAGGCGTTATTGTCATCACAATCGCCACCAAGTGCTGCATACCCGGAAGGAGGAACAGGACCTGATGAAATGATAGAAACATCTGTTTGTCCGTAACCATCACCATCATTGTCCAGGTAGTAAGTAGCCGCGCAATTATCAATCACTCCGTCGCAATCATCGTCAATACCGTTTCCGCAAATCTCAACTGCACCGGGATGAACATTACGATTATTATCATCGCAATCGCCGCCCTGATGTACATAGCCACTTCCCTGAAGATTTATGTCACAGGGAGCTGATACCTGTGTAGCCGGATCTCCATACCCATCCCTGTCATTATCATAATAAACAAAGCAGGTAGGTTCATCAAGTTGTCCATTACAGTTTTCGTCAATGTCATTACCAGGTATTTCGGGTGCATACGGATTTATTGAAGCATCACTATCATTGCAATCACCATTCCTCCACGCGTATCCCGGCGGAGGAGTAGAACTTGTTGAAGTTATAAAAGAGTCTGTTCCGAAACCATCACCATCATTATCTACATAATAAGTGTTGGTTCCATTTTGAGCTGATGCCACGTTACTCACCGCAAGCAAGCAGGATAGCAGAAACACAAAAGATGTAAAATTTTTTTTTGTGTGAATAGAAAATTTGTTGGAACAGTGCGTTTCAATTTCCCGCAACAGACAGGTTAAAGCTTTCATGTGATTTTGGTATGATGTGAAGAAAAGTATTCTGTCACAAAACTATCTTCATGTAAAGGCTATATCAATAGTTGAAAGCAATGAATTGGATGTAAACAAGTGAACCAATAACTTATTCTATCATTGAATCCAATGATTTGTACATGCTAATATTTTGAAGACAGTTTGTTTAAGGATTTGTAGATTTGAGAACGAAAAATTTAACTGCCATATTCTAAAATCAATTACCATATCTGTATACATATGTTGCCAGCTGGTTAATACATCCGCCCAATGTCCTGAACCTGTTGATTTGAACATCACACCTACGCTTTACACACAAGAAAACGGGCTTCCTTCTAATATGCTTGTCAACGCTGCAAAGGACAGTACCGGCTATCGTTATTTCCTCGCCATTGATGGCAAATGGAGGCGTTATGATGGAGTGAATTTTAGTACAAAAGGTTATGACCGGTCTTCATTTTTTCATTATGAATTCAAGGAGTTCGCTTCAGATCAATACACAAAACAATACCTGGGCACTGCTACATATAAATATGGAAAAGATAAGAACGGCGCTCTATTTAAATGGGGAATTGATGGTGACTCACTAATTTGGATTGACGTATACAAAAATAAAAAAGAAAGTTTTCGATTTCCACCTGAGCTGAATGGCATCAGGAATATCGATTTTTTTCCCGGTGCAGACATATGTTGGTTAACGACTTACAATCGGCTTTTCCGGTTCAATATCCGCGAAAGAAAATTTGTCGGCATTGACCTGCCTAAATCGAACAACCGACTTAGAACTGCGCCTCTACTTATTTTTTCGCGTACTAAGGAACCAGGCTTTTTATTGTTAGACAGTGTTATCTGGAAACTAAACGATAGTTCAACCTCACTTGTAAAATTCTGTTCCTTTTCTCAAAATTCAACGGTTGCTGCTTTTCCCGAGATCATTATGGACCGGTACTTTTATATGCCTGCGCCTAATGCCATTTTGTATGAGGCGGATCTTGAAAACGCGTCAGTAGCTAAAGTTGACCTTAAAGAGTATGCAAATATTAACAATGCTAATGCCCTGGTAATAACAAGTTTAAAAAACTATAAGAACTTATTGCTGATCGGCACGTCAAATGCCGGCCTTTTTGTATTTGACCGCTGCAGGCACTCGATGCAACATTTTCAGTATGAAAAACAGGATGAAGGTGAACTGGCGAATTCCGTCGCGTGGATTTTGGTTGATGATGAGAATGTAATATGGATGCAAACTGAAGCCGGCCTTATCAAACTCGAAGTCAATAATCAAAAGATCAAAAGTTACCTGCCTTCAAATGCAAAAGGCAGCGGTCTCTGCAACGATTGCAACAATGTACGTGCGATTTGCGCCCGGGATAAAGATAACCTGCTTATTGGTTCATTGCATGGGGTGTACAATTTTGAACTTAGTACTGGGAAATTCAGTAACATTATTTCTCCTGTTGACGACAAGCCAGTCTGGAATGATATTCCAATAAGCGCCATTACAAACGATCATAAGGGAAATATTTTTATTGGGAGTTGGCGTATTGACGGCATATATGTTTTGAATAATGATACGAAGAAGCTTAACAATATTCTACAGCCGAAAGATCACCCGGAACTGTCATACACCAACATGAGATGCCTGTTGTACGACTCGCATCATGTGCTTTGGGTGGGAACGAACGAAGAGGTTTTGCGCATCACAAATTTGGACGAGTTTGAAAAAAATGATTTTAAAGCAAAAACTGATATAGTGTATAAATTTCCTGAAAGGGGTGAGCAAAGCTCAGTGCGCACCGGCGGGTGCTTTGCGCTAACCGAGGCTCCGGATGGAGATATTTGGATCGGTTCTGTTGATGGTTTATATGTATATGATTATAAAACGCGGCGTATGAGAAAATATGTTCATGGCGATGCCGGGACTATTAGCGACAACGAGGTCAGGTCCATTTATTTTTCTGATAATAATGATGTATGGATAGGCACAAACAACGGCGGTTTAAATCATTTTGATATTTCTAAAAAAACATTCACCGCGTTTACAACTGATGACGGCTTGCCAAATAATTCAATCTATACAATCCTTGAAGACCATAAGGGTTTTCTATGGTTGGGCACAAATGCAGGGCTTTGTCGGTTCAATATAGCAGATCATTCAGTACGCAATTATACTCCGCGTGATGGTATTCAAAATTTTGAATTTAATACAAATGCAATTGCCGTTACCACTGATGGAAGATTTTGTTTTGGGGGGCGGACAGGATTCAATATATTCTCTCCCGATTCAATGAATGCAAGCTTTTCCCCACCGCAAGTTGTAATCACTTCATTCAAAATTTTTGATAAAGAATCTCCTATTACTAATTCTGTTTTGCGGTTGCCGTACGATAAAAATTCAGTCACATTCAATTTTGCAGCCCTCAATTATTACCGCACTAACGATAACCAGTATTCATATATGATGGAAGGCGCTGACAAGAATTGGGTTAAGTCAGGCAACAGGCAATATACGAGCTACAATAATTTGGCGCCGGGCGAATACACTTTTAATGTTCGTGCTGCGAACTATACAGGGGTATGGAGCAAAGCAGTAACTTCCGTGAAGTTTATCATTTATCCTGCCTGGTATAACACTTCATTTTTCAGAGCTATACTGGCACTTCTGATTGTTGCAGGCATTTATGGATTCTACCGCTACCGTTTGAACCAGGTACTGAAGCTTCAATCACTGCGCAACAGGATAGCCAGCGATTTGCATGACGAGATTGGTAGCACGCTCAGTAGTATCTCACTTTCAAGCATGCTTATACAGGGTAAATTAAATGGAAGCAATACTGAAGCAGAAAAATTACTGCAGCAGGTCAGCAGCAATACAGATTCGATGATGGAAGCGTTGAGTGATATTGTATGGGCCATCAATATACGGAATGATCGCTTCGATAATGTAGTGAACCGAATGCGTGCTTTTGCTATTGAAATTTTGGAGCCATGCAATATCAACATTCAGTTTAATGTAAGTGAGGATGTGCTAAACATTCAGCTTGATATGGAACAGCGTAAAAATGTATATCTTATTTTTAAAGAAGCAGTAAACAATATAGCAAAGTATTCCGCTTGTAAGAATGTATATATCAATATCAGTCGCGAGCATGGTAAGACATTTACACTTAATATTGCTGATGATGGAAGAGGATTTGAAATGGCTGCTATTAATGATGAAGGAAAAACTTTATCTGGTAACGGTATTAGAAATATTAAAAAGAGAGCGGCAGAATTAACGGGTGAAGTAACAATTCATTCAGTTCCCGCAAAAGGCACTTCATTAAATCTTAAGTTCACTATTAAAAATCATTAGATTCAACTATTGCAATCAATAATTGCTAAACCGAGTTTTGTTATATGGTAAAGGTGGCTGTATTTGACGATAACAAACCCCGCAGGGAATTACTGGAAATGCTTCTGAATTCTACTGCGGAAATGGAATGTACTGGTGCATTTGAAGACTGCAGTCATGTGATCCATAATATTGTAAAAAATATTCCTGATGTGGTGCTTATGGATATTGACATGCCTAACGTAAACGGTATAGAAGGTTTGCAATTGATAAAAAAGCAATTCCCCGATGTAAAAATTCTTATGCAAACAGTATTTGAAGATGATGATAAAATTTTTGCAGCTATCTATGCAGGGGCTGATGGTTATATTCTCAAGAAAACGCCTCCTGCTAAATTGATAGATGCTATAAATGAGGTTGTATCCGGCGGAGCACCTATGACACCAACAGTTGCAAGACAGGTATTGCATTTGTTCAATAACAGGAATAAAAAATCAGCAACAGAATTTAATCTTACAGATCGGGAACATGAAATTCTTTCTATGCTTGTTCACGGGCTTAGCTATAAAATGATCGCTGACAAATGCAATGTTTCCTATTCAACCGTTAATTCTCATATCACCCATATTTATGAAAAGCTTCATGTAAGATCAGGAACCGAAGCTGTAGCAAAAGCTATTGAACAAAAGATTGTATAGTTTCATTATAGAATGTCCGTAGCGATAGTTAATAGTGGGTATCGGGAAAGTAAAACGTTACACATGATTCAGGTTTATTTTATCTCAACAGTTTTATTCAGGCTATTATAACCCGTTGTTGCATCCCACATATTTTCATTTGCCAAACGAATAGCATATTCAGTTCTGTTCGCTAAAGATTTTGCGGCATCAGGCAAAAATAAAAACAAGTCATAATTGCCGGCTGGCATTGTATTATCAGTAATAATTTTTGTGTTGATGGTGTTGTTGCCTGAATACCATTTGCGCACATCAGTATCAACAGTAAAAACAAATTCTTTATTGGTTGTTTTATTGCGCATGATTAATTCAACAGGTCGTGCATTATAAGGTGAAGCATAACCAGCATTTTCTATGGTTAATATAAATGATAATTGCATGCCTGCTTTAGTTGCATCTTTCGGAAATATTGCATTATGCAATACAAAACGATAACCTAAATTTTTTTTAATAGCATCTATACAGCCACCGGTCTGCCAGTCATCATTCACATCATTATTGTAAGCGCAGTTTAAAAAACTGTAATGCATGTTGTGCATTTCCGTTTGTGCCTTGCCACTATTCTCGCAATTGTTTTCAGGACTGTAAGTATCATCACAGGTTTCACCTCCAACAACAACATATTTTCCATCTGCCGCCGCATAAGCATGTAAAATAGAATATGCATCTCCACCCGGCGACGAAGAATTTCCATAATCATTATACGTTCCATAATCATTCGGAGATGAAAGAAAACAATCATTATGAAAGCCGATGCGGGCTGCATCTGTTCCTGAAAATGCTTCTGCATCCGTTAGGGCTTTGGAAGATGTTGGCGCATCAACACCATACACATAACGTTGTTTCATTTGCGGTGTGCGCACCTGTATCATCCTGCTTTGAGGCAATGCATCTAACAAGGCTTTCAACACTTCATTTTTATCACTCCAGTTTTTATCAGTTAATTTTCCTTTACCGTTTGATGAAGGGTCACCAAAATAATCACTGTAATAATTTTCGCCCCATGTTCCAACAAAACCCATTTGTATGCAGGCAATCACATCGGCATTATCTTGTAACAATGGTTTCAATTGTGCAATTTGACTCAACACAATATTCTTTAGCGCATCGCCATACTTCGGACAAATAAAACCCTCAGAGCAAGAGCCACTATGTTGTGTTACTGTATAACAAAAACGAAGTATCAGTTTTACACCAGCTTCACGTGCAGATTTAAAATCGTTAGTGATTTTATCTAATAAATCCTGCGGCAAATTTTTATCTGTGTAGCCTTCCAAAACTATATTGCGAAAAACAAGAGTGCTATATACTTTATAATTCCCATCATCTGCTTTTTGCAATGTTCTCCATTGCTTCATTTGCTCAACATCAAGCGGCTCGTAGTTATTGGCATACGTTTCTGCTACCCGATAAAAACCGCGTTCTGGATTTGCAAAATCTGAATCACTTTCAACATACAAAACTGTATCTGTTGCCGGCGGTGTATAAGTTGCCGGGTTATCAAACTTGCTGCAGTGCGTAAATAAAATCGTAGAAAGAAAATATAAAATAATTGATGCAAACACTGGTTTGTTTTTCATGATATGCTTAAGAATTTTGAAACGTCATTCCCGCGAAGGCGACAACCTGCTCTTGTTTTATGATTAATTACATTTGAATGATACTTTAAAACTTTTAGAAGCAGATGCCCGGTCGTAGCCGGGCATGACGTGTAAACAGGTTGTATTAATTTTTATCTTATCAATTTCTTAAATGAATTTGCCATAGACTATAAGTTAAGCATTATTCACTCATGTCCAGCAAAAAAGAATCACTGCCTAAATCCGGTGAAAAACCGATTTCTGCACTCCAGTCGTTTGCAGCAGCCTGCACTCCAATTCTAACAGCTTTACCTGTTAAACCTCTTATTTTACTTCTGCTGATTGCCCATTCAAATTTTTGTACGCTGCCATCCTGCACAACAGTTCCCAACTTAAAAAATTCGCTTATTGATTGTGGTTGATAATTACCAAAATTCTGCTGGTCTGTTCCGATAAAATAATACGGATCTAACCAATCATCAAATACAGTTCCTTCGAGTAAAATTTCATAAGCACCGCCAGGAATATCGCCGGTTAATAAACCTGTTGTTATATCATTATCTGCATCTAAATATACATCGTAAATATTACCGTCTGCCTTTGTTGTGTTTTGTTCGAAATAGAGATAAATATAATTTGCATCGTAATCATATTTTGCTTTAATGAAGTTGCCTGAGTTTGCACCGGCGAGAACAACATTATGCGTAACTGTATCCCAATCTGAAAGTGTTTTATCATCCAGTTTAACAGCTGAAGTTTTTGAAATATGCAACACTGTTGATGCTTCCGCTTTTGTGCCATCAGATGCCGTTGCATATAATGTAGGCACATACTTTCCTTTGCCGGGATAAGTATGTGTTGGGCTTTCTTCCGTTGATGTAGTGCCATCACCAAAATCCCATTCGTAACTTACTGCACCTTTTGATTTGTTAGTGAATGTTGCCGTAGCACCATCTATGCTTATATCATAAAAAACAAACGGCGCAGCAGGATTAGATGAATCTTTTTTGCAGGAAGAAAAATTAACAGCGGCAATTAATGCAACTATTAAAATAATAAGATTTGTTTTTTTCATGTTTATATTTTTTAACCTGCTTGTAAAATTTTTTATCGGTTTTGTGAGATTTCCGCTTTTGCGGGAATAACGTGTGAGAGGTCTATTATTTTTCTTAAACGTTTATTGTGTAACAATAAAACACAACCTCTTCGACGTCATGCCCAACTTGATTGGGCATCTCAAAATAATATGCTTTTATTTTTTTGTTATACATTTTTAATCACTACGGATTTTGCACACACAACGGATTACTCTGCACTTCATCAATCGGAATATAGTAAATAATTCGCGGGTCATCCGGCTGAATAATTTCGTTTGGATAACCTGTTGGTTCTTTAGATAAATCAATATCTGTTTCTTTTAATCCCGGCAAATGATAACCCCAATACGTTCTGTTCAATGCCATATTATTTCTGTAAACATCATATGTACGTTGCGCTTCAAATGCAAGCTCAATGCGTCTTTCATTCAAAACAACTTTTAGCGCTGTTGAACCGGCAGGCACTACACCATTATATAAGCTTGATTGTAATCCACGGTTTTTTCTTATTGCATCCACATCATCCAACGCAGCTTTTGTATTGCCTTGTTTTGCATTGGCTTCCGCACGGTTCAAATACATTTCTGCCAAGCGGAACATAATCGGCGAACTCAATGTAGGGCTTCCATCCTGGAAAGAAAATTTAGTTACATAATAAATAGGAATGCCATTCTTTTTTTGAATATCGCCATTTGCATCTTTCAATGGAACAATATAACTCCAGCGTACATCTTCCGGATGAGCATCCATTAAATCGCGGATAGATGGTGATGCGTACTCTTCGCCCCAGCCACTATTTCCATCAGAATAAATCATCGAAGCAATCGAACCAAATTTTCCATAATCTTCTTTGGCAGTAAATGAAATACAAAAAATAGTTTCACTGCTTTGAACAGCATTTGCAAACATAGTTTTGAATGCTGATGAAGATGCAAGCGAAAACTTGCCCGAGGTAATTACTTTGGTTGCATAGTCCGCAGCGTCTTTATTATCTTCCATGTATAAATACGCTCTTGAAAGCAAAGCCCACGCTGCTTCTTTTGTTGCATACATTACACCGCGAGACTGGTTCATTAAGTCTGCTGCTTTTTTTGCATCCTCTACAATTTGATTATACGTTTCTTCAACCGTTGCTCTTGCTTTTTGCGCGGGGTCATCGGTAGATGTTCTTAAAATAATCCCGGGCGCTGATTTATCCTGTGAATATGGTCTTGCGAATAATCTTACCAAATTAAAATTTGTAAATGCCCGCAGAAAATAGCATTCTCCCAATAATTGTTTTCTTGTTGCATCATCTGTTGAATTAGCTTCAACGGCTGCAATAACGGTATTACAATCGTTGATGATTTTATAAGAGATGTACCAGAAATATCTCGTGTTGGTTTGCGTAGGCGAATGGTCTAAGCTAAAACTATAAAATAACGGGTCTTCTGTTACCTGGCCACATGTAATATCATCGCTTGCAAAATCACTCAACTGAAAATACTGGCGCAAATACATGTTGTTATCATCAGCAGTTCCGTTAAATTCAACATGATCTTTAAACAAAGCATAAGCGCCATTCACTGCATTGGTTAAACCTTCTGTAGTTGATGTAAGTGTTTCTGTTGTGATGGAATCACTTGGCGTTACATCTTTTATACAACTGCTGAATGTAATTGTACACATGACAATCATAACGACATAGACAGCAAATTTTTTGAGATGCCCAATCAAGTTGGGCATGACGGGTAAGCTCTTGTATTTTGTTTTTACTTTAAAAGCAAGTAAAAAAAACATAAACCTCTTACACGTCATTCCCACGAAAGTGGGAATCGCATCAAATAATTTTTTATTGTTAGATGCAGATTGCTTCGTTCCTCGCAATAATGTGCTACGAAATACAGGCAGGTTTATAAAAAAGTTCTTTATATAGTTTTTCATAGCGAATTAAAATTTAAAGTTGATGTTTAAAATATACTGATGATTGTTCGGATACTTGAAATCACTCACACCAGGTGTTACAAATGCAGCAGGTTGAATAGTTGTTTGCGGGTCTTGTCCAAGAAACTTAGTGAACGTGTAAACATTATCTGCAGAAACCGAAACAGTAATATCATCAAGCCCTAAACGCTTTGAAAAAGTTTGCGGCAAGTTATAACCAAGACTGATGTTGCGTATTTGTATAAAACTTCCATCCTTTAAATATCTTGTTGAAACCTCAACTGAATTAGCAGAATTCTGCGGACTTGGATTGGTCGCAATATCGCCGGGCTTTGTCCAAATGCTGTAATCCGATGGCAAAACAATTTGATTATAGTAAGGCTCGCCTCCATCATTCATTACAAAACGTAAATCATTGCTGTAAACTTTGTTTCCATATAAATAATATGCATTCACGCTGAGCGAAATGTTTTTGTATGTAAATGTATTTGTAAATCCGCCCTGGTATTTTGGCAACGCAGACCCTACTTCCTGGAAAGTTGCATCTGCATAGCTTGATGTAGCTTCTGTTCCTGTAACATTTCCATCTACATCTTTTGTAACCTTTTGCCAAAGCGGTGAACCCGTTTGCGGATCAACACCTAACCAAACAGGCATATAAAATTCGTATAAATTCCCGTCATTCCTGTAAATCTGCGAGATAGCCCAATCGCCGGTTTTTATAAAACTTGCCGGTAAATTTTTTAATTTATTTGTGTTGAAGCTGATGTTGAAATCAGTTGTCCATGAAAAATTTCTGCTCTGAATATTTATAGTTGATAAAGAAATTTCTAATCCTTTGTTTTGAATCTCACCGGAGTTTTCCCATCTTGTTTCAAATCCAACTGATAACGGTTGCGATACCTGTAACAACAAATTTTTTGTAAGATTATTATACACATCAACCGTTAAAGAAATACGTTTAAAAAATTCTGCATCCAAACCAATGTTTGTTTGATATTTACTTTCCCACGTTAAATCAGGACTAGGTAATTGAGAAGGCGTTGCTGCAGATGCATTATTATATTGGCTCGTTAATGAATATAAACCAAGATAACGCGATGCGCCAATATCCTGCGTACCCGTTACGCCATAACCTCCGCGGATTTTAAGATTGGTGATGAAATTATTTCCTCTTAAAAAATCTTCATTGCTTGCCAGCCATCCTGCAGAGATTGCAGGGAATGAACCATAGCGATTATTTTTTTGAAATGCAGTTGAACCATCTACACGATATGAACCTGTAATAAAATATTTATTCTTATAACTGTAATTCACCTGTGAGATATAAGAAATCAAAGCTGATTCATCGTAATAACCATTCACGCTTAAATTACTTGACACAACATTTAGCACTTTTAAACCAAAAGGCAAACCTCTTCCTGAACCACCCAACGTTTCTGTTTTGCCGCCTTCAAATGCAATACCTGCGAGACCGCTTATTTGATGATCGCCTGATTTGAAATTAAATTTTAAAAGATTGTTTGATATGCCGCTATAACTTAAAATATCATTTTCTTCCAAATAACCTGTGCCATGATATTGCCCGGCAACATCTCCCGAATAATAACTCGTGCTTTTGCTATAGCTCGCTGCAATACGATTTGTAGTTGAAAACGTTAACCAGTTTGTGATAGCGTAATTAAAATCCAGATCATAATTCGCATCAAAGCCTTTATAAGGATGGTCTGAATGTGCAATGGTATGTATTGGATTTATTTTATCACGGCTCCACCATTTGAATGTTGAATTTCCATCCACATAAACCGGGTTGCCCGCACTATCGTAAGGATTATCCCACGGCAGGTTTAAAAAACCATAATAAATATCATTATAATCATAACTCTTTCCACTAACACCACTTATATTAATGGTGTTGGTTAAAGAAACTTTCGGGCTGAAGTGTATAGTTGATGTAGCTCTCAAATTTGCACGCTGAAAATTCGTGTTCATGAAAGTTCCGTTCTCATTATAATAAGATGCGCTTAAATAATATTCGTTCTTATCTGTTCTGCCTGATATGGAAACATAATAATTCTGCATGAATGCAGGTTGAAAAATTGTTGTCAGCCAATTATGATTCTGGCTATCTAAACTTGTTGGTCGCTCGGCATAAAATTTTAATAAATCTATTTTGTATGAATTGCCTGTATCGGTTGGAATATAATCACGGTAAAATTCTTTTTGATAATTATATAACTGGTGGCCATCCATCATATTCAATTCACCAAAATCCGGTGTGCGAAATCCTGTCGTTGCTTTTACTTCAATGGTAGTTTTATTTGATTTTGCTTTTTTAGTAGTAACCAAAATAACACCGGCATTAGCCTGCGAACCATACATGGCTGTTGCAGAAGCATCTTTTAAAACAGTAATGCTTTCAACATCGTTCGGGTCAAAGTTGCCACCGATGATTCCATCTACAACATACAATGGCGTTTGCGATGCGTTGATAGACGAAACACCACGCAACCTTATTTCCGCATTTGCGCCCGGAACACCAGAACTATTCACCACTTGCAAGCCCGCAACTTTTCCCTGTAACATACTGCCCACATCATTTGTAGTAACATCTTTTAGCTTACGTTCATCAACAACCGTAACAGCACTTGTAAGCTCGCCTTTCTTTTTTGTGTTATAACCCACTACCACAACTTCATCCAGGTTCTTGTCTGTTTCAGTAAGCGATATGGTAATATTATTATCGCTTGCACCAACTGCAATTTGTTTTTGTGCGAAACCAATAGAACTTATGGTTACATGCAGTTCACCGGCTGGAACTTCAATACTAAATCTTCCACTATCATCGGCAATAACTGATTTTCCGTTTTTAATTGTGATGGATGCCTTGCTCACAGCAGACTGGTCTTTTTCAGAAACAACCTTTCCTTTTAACGACCTGGTTTGTGAAGTAGCAAATAATGTTAGCAGTAACAATGGAAAGAACAATATTTTTTTCATCTTGCACTTTTTGTTTTGTTTAGTTGTGTGATGTCACTTGAAAAATCTTATGGTTAATTCGATAAGCAACAATCACAGTTTATAATTTCAAATCAGTTTTTAAAATAGTTATGTTTGATGATGAATCTCTCTGCTTCTGTTAATAAGATTTAAACTCAAAACCAAAGATAACGAAAGAAATAAAAACAAAATAAAAATACAAAAAAGTTTTTTATAGTTATTTTTAGCAAATAAAAAAAATTAAACCAAGATGATAAAATCATCCAAACTCTGGCTGTTTTATGCAATCATTACAACTGTATTCTGGGGCGTTTGGGGAGCATTTATTGAAATACCGGAGAAAGCCGGATTTCCTGCAACATTAGGTTATGTTGTGTGGAGCATAACAATGATTCCATGTGCACTTGTTGCTTTAAATATTATTAACTGGAAACCTGAAACGGATAAACGTTCTGTTTTTTTAGGCCTTGCTGTTGGCCTGTTAGGCGCAGGCGGACAATTAATTTTATTTGAAGCCTTGCGTGAGGGACCTGCTTACATTGTCTTTCCATTAATCTCTTTATTTCCAGTATTGACCATTATTTTATCCGTTGCATTTTTAAAAGAACACACTAACAAAAAACATTGGATAGGTATAATACTCGCAATAATTGCTGCTGTTTTTTTAGCCAATCCGAAATTAACAGGCAATGAAACAACCGGCAACAGTTGGCTTTGGCTCTCAGTAATTGTTTTTATTATGTGGGGCTTGCAGGCTTATATAATGAAGTTCAGCAACAACACGATGAAAGCAGAAAGTATTTTTATGTATATGACGATTGGTGCTTTAGCGTTATCTCCTTTTGCAATATGGATGACAGATTTTTCTCAACCCATCAACTGGAGTTTTAAAGGACCATATCTCGCCTTCATTATACAAATATTAAATTCCATCGGCGCGCTTACTTTGGTATATGCATTGCGTTATGGCAAAGCAATTATTGTAGTACCACTTTCAGGTTTATCACCTGTTATCACCATCATTATTTCATTAATTATTTATGCAGTAATGCCAGGCACGGTTTTATTGATTGGATTAATAATGGCTGCGGTAGCAATTGTGTTGCTGAGTGAATAAAAATTAAGTGAAATGTGAAACGTAAGAAGTGAGATGTTCACGATCATTCATTAATTATTAACTAATCTGCAATCAATACTTCTACTCCCGCATCTTCCAATCTTTTTTTATCGTCTGAAGGAATATTTTTATCGGTAACAACTTTTGTTATTTTATCAAGCCCGCAAATAAAGGCAAGACTTTTTCTTTTAAACTTACTGCTGTCTGTAACAAGAATCACTTCTTTTGCAATCTCAATCATAATGCCATTCAAATGTGCTTCATCAATATTCGGCGTAAAAATTCCCTGCTTTGTATCAAAGCCATCTGTGCTTAAAAAAACTTTATCAACAAAAAAATTACGCAGATTTTTTTCTGCCAGCGGACCGACCAAACTCATTGCATTTTGCCGCAAATAACCCCCGGGAATTATCAGATTAACATTTGGATAGCCAATTAAAAGATTGGTAATGTTAAGTGCATTGGTAATAACGTTAAGTTGTTTTATACTGCCTACATGCTTTACAATTTCTGCAGTGGTTGTACCGCTGTCAATAATAATGGTATCACCATCATTAATTAACGAAGCGGCTTTTTTTCCGATGGCAGCTTTTTCATTCGCATGCAGTTTATTTTTTTCAGCAATGCGCTGGTCTATGCCCACATGATTTTCTGTATGAATTGCACCACCTCTTGCACGCACCAGTAAATTTTTTCGTTCAAGATGTCCCAGGTCGTTGCGAATAGTTACCTCGCTTACATTAAATTCCTTGCTTAATCTTGATACTAAAACTTCACCTTTTTCCTTTACATGTTCAAGTATTTTTTTTCTTCTTGATACAGTAAACCTTTCATTTCGCTGAGGTGCTGTTTTACTTTTTTTCATTTATTAAAGATATTGTAGCGTTCAAAATTAATTTTATAATTCTTTTCTATAAATGATTAAATCAATTTAAAAATAAGTTTTTGAAGAAAAAAGAAAGATTTTGAAAGAAGTTAATTGAATTTATTATTTTTGTTTGATAAACTTGTTTTATGCACCTGCTTACGCTTAAAAAAGATGAGCTATCTAAAAAAGGCGCTTTACATACGGCAAAAGAAATTTCAGGTCAACCAGAATTATGGAACAACACTGCAACGCTTTTTTATTCATCAGCGGATGCGATAGAAACTTTTTTAAACAACGCTTACACCGAAGCAGATAATATTATTCTTACCGGTGCCGGCACAAGTGCATTTATTGGTTTGTCGTTGCATGGCGCATTTTTTCGCAACACAAAAATTATTACAACACCCATTGCAACAACAGATATTGTTTCGCATCCGCAGGATTATTTTAACGACACGAAAACTTCACTGGTAATTTCTTTTGCAAGAAGTGGCAATAGCCCTGAAAGTTGTGCTGTGCTTGAACTTGCGGATAACTTTTCAAAAAAATGTTTTCATTTGATTATCACATGTGATAAGGATGGAGCACTGGCACAATATCAATCAAACAATCCGTCTTATATTTTTGTTTTGCCAGATGCCGCCAATGATAAAAGCCTTGCTATGACTGGCAGTTACTCATCTATGTTGTTAACCGGGTTGCTGATTGCTTATCTGAATAAAAAAGAAGAATGCAAACAACAGGTTGATATTATTTCAAAAGCTGCACAAAAAATATTTAATCGTTATTTGCCTTTGCTGCAACAAGTAGCTGAAAAAGATTTTAGACGTGCCATGTTTTTAGGTTCAGGTGCCTTGTATGGAACGGCAACCGAAGCTGCATTAAAACTGCAGGAGCTTACCGATGGAAAAGTAATCTGCAAAACAGACAGCTATCTTGGCTTGCGCCACGGACCGAAAGCAGTGATTGATGAAGATACTTTAGTTATTTATTTTTTCAGCAATGATGAATATGCAAATCGTTATGAGCAAGACCTGGTGAATGCAATGAAAGATGGCAATAATGCGATGTTTTGTTTGGGTGTTAGTGAAAATTATAAACCGATAGAAAATATAGATGCACAAATAAGTTTTGGTATAGATGCAAAAAAATTGATGGAAGATTTTTTACCGGTTTGTTCGGTGTTGGTTGGCCAGTTGTTAGGGTTTTATAAAAGTTTGCAGCTTGGTTTAATGCCGGATGCTCCTTCTGTAAACGGCGCTATTTCAAGGGTGGTGCAGGGTGTAAATATTTATCCGGTGGAAGCGCATAAATCAATCATTAATTATTGAGTGATAAAAGATCAGCAATTTTTTTGACTTTTTGCTTTTGAATTTAACTTCTTATAATGCACAAAAAACAATTCGATGTATTGGTTGCAGGTGAATTAAACATTGATCTTATACTCGATAAGCTCGATCAATTTCCTGTTATTGGCAAAGAAATTATGGCTGCTGAAATGATCTATACTTTGGGCAGCAGTTCTGCCATCTTCGCTTCAAACCTAAGCACACTCGGCATTTCAGTAAATTATTGCGGTTGTATTGGCAATGATAGTTTTGGTGATAAGATTATAAACGATCTCACTGCAAAAAATGTAGACACATCAAATATTATCCGCAGTAAAACTTCAGGTACAGGAATTACGGTGGCATTCAATTTTAAACAGGATAGAGCAATGGTTACATATCCCGGCGCAATGAATGAATTACAAGCATCAGACATAACAGATGATATGTTGATGCAGGCGCAACATTTGCACCTAAGCTCTGTTTTTTTACAACCTGCTTTAAAACCGGGTCTTGTTGACTTGTTCAAAAGAGCAAAACAATTTCAGTTAACCACATCGTTAGATCCGCAATGGGATCCTAAAGAAGAATGGCAATGTGATTGGAATAATTTATTGCCGTTGGTTGATGTATTCCTACCAAATATTGAAGAGCTAAAAAATATTACACAACAACAAAGTTTAAATGCCGCAATAAACTCGATAAAAAATATTGCAAATACTATTGTAGTTAAGAATAGTACGGAAGGAGCAACTGCTTTTTATAAAGATGAAATAATTGAACAAACTGCATTCATTAATCATGATTTTGCAGATGCCATTGGTGCCGGTGATAGTTTCAATGCAGGGTTTATCAAACAGTTCATTCAGTATAAATCACTAAAAGAATGCCTTGAAGCAGGTGCAGTTTGCGGAGCCATCAACACAACACAAAAAGGTGGTACCACAGCATTTAAAGATTTTGATACAGTGAAGAAAATTGCATTAGAAAAATTTAATTATACGTTACAATGACGATGAAAGAAAAGCTTGCAGACTTTACCAAACAAGGCAAAGCTTTGCTTGCAGTTAACTTCTACAATTTTGAAACATTGAAAGGTCTGTTGTTGGCAGCGAAAGCAACCAACAGCAGTTTAATATTACAGTTAAGCGAAAGCTCATTAAATTATTTAGGCATTGAACCAGCAATTGCGATGGCAAGAGTAATGTTGAAAGAATTTGATGTTGAAGGCTGGGTTCATTTGGATCACGGAAGCAGCATTGAAATTGTGCAACAATGTTTGGATGCAGGGTTTGATAGTGTAATGATTGATGCGAGTGAAAAATCATTTGATGAAAATATACGCATTACAAAAGAAGCAGTAAAGCTTGCAGCAAATTATAATGTAAATGTTGAAGCAGAGTTAGGTTATATCGCGAAGCTGAATCAATCACAAAAAATAGAACCAACAAGTGCTGATGATGCAAAACATTTTGTTGAAGCAACCGGTATTAATGCATTGGCAATTGCCATTGGTAATTCACATGGCTTTTATAAAGAAACGCCAAAGTTGCGTATTGATCGACTGAAAGAAATAAGAGATGTTACCAATTGTGCATTGGTATTGCATGGAAGCAGTGGCATTCCTGATGATCAATTACAACTCGCTATTCGTTCAGGTATTAGTAAAATAAACCTTGCCACAGAAACTAAAAATATTTTTATGAAGAAGCTGCAATCTTTATTAGCTGATAGCGATGAGATTGATTTGCGAAAAGTTTTTCCAAAAGCGATTGATGCAGTAACAGAGCTCATCATAAAAAAATTAAACACGATCAATATTTAATGTAATGCATAAGCTATCATTCGTCTTCGTTTTTATAATCACAACTATTTATTCATGGGCGCAAAGTGCAGATAGTCTATTGCTTGCTAATTACAAACCAACATCGATTTATAAAACTCCAAATGCTAACATAACAAAAGCTGCTTTTCCTGTTATTGATATGCATTCGCATGATTATGTAAAAACACAAAAAGATGTTGATGATTTAGTAAAGTTGATGGATAAGATGAATGTTCAAAAAACAATTATTCTTACTTATACAACAGGCAAAAATTTTGATTCAGCTGTTGAAAAATATAGCCATTATCCAAAACGGTTTGAATTATGGTGCGGCTTTGATTATACAGGTTATGAAAAACCAGGCTGGCAAAAACATGCAGTTGAAGAATTGGAAAGATGTTATAAAAAAGGTGCAAAAGGTGTTGGTGAATTAGGCGATAAAGGCGAAGGTGAATTATATTCCAAACCCACACCAGGCAAAGGTTTGCATATTGATGATGTGCAGATGAAACCATTGCTCGAGAAATGTGCAGAGTTGCATATGCCAATAAGTATTCATGTTGCAGAAGATGAATGGATGTATGAAAAACCTGACTCAACAAATGATGGTTTAATGAATGCATCAACATGGCATGTTGACATGAATAAGCCGAATAAGCTTGATCATGATGCATTAATTAAATCATTAGAAAACGCAGTGCATGATAACCCAAAAACAATATTCATTGCTTGTCATTTGGCAAATACATGTTCCAACCTCCAGCAGCTTGGTAATTTGTTAGATAAGTATCCAAATTTATATGCAGACATTGCTGCACGTTTTGCTGAAATTGCACCAGTGCCGCGTTATGCAGCGGCATTCATTACAAAATACCAGGGCAGGTTAGTTTACGGAACAGATAATGATCCGGATGAGCTTATGTATTTAACAACGTTCAGAATTTTGGAAAGTGCCGATGAACATTTTTATGAAAGAGATATGTTCAATTATCACTGGGCTTTGTATGGATTGAATTTGCCGAAAGAAGTTTTGAAAAAATTGTACAGAAAGAATGCGGAAAAAATTATGAATTATAAATGATGTTTAATTGATGAAAAAATTACTGATTGTATTATCGAATCTTGTTTGCGTTGCTTTGATTACATCGGCACAAAACACAATCATTACTAATAAAAATTTAAGCATTGAGGTAAATAATCAATTGCAAACAAAAGTCAATTCAACATTTGTAAACGCAAAGCCATTAACCAATAATTTTTCTTCATCAGAATACATAGAAACAAAATATTTTACTGCAAAAAAATTTCATCTTACCAAAAAAGAAAAAAATAATATTCATGATGCTGGAGGTAATGGAACAGAATATAAATTTTACGGTGTTGATGATATAAATAAGATAGAGAAAATTCTTTCTATCAAAACATACGGCAACTTTCCTCACGCTGCGTATTTCAATGTTCAATACATCAATCATAGCAATAAAGAATTGCCGGTTATTAAATGGGTAAACAATGAATACAACATATTGCCGTCAACCGACTCAACAACATTCTGGACTTTCCAGGGAAGCTCACATGAAGATCGCCGCGATTGGATAAAAAAAATCAAGAAAGGGTTTTACGAGAAAAATTTCATGGGGATGAATGGTTCTGATTATGGCGGAGGTATTCCAATAATTGATTTATGGCGAAAAGATGCAGGTATTGCAATCGGTAATACGGAAGATGTTGCAAAGCTTGTTTCGCTGCCGATAGATTATGATAAATATGCAAAGACTGCAAGTGTGCATATTGAATATGAATTTCTTGAAAAAGAAATTTTACACCGGAACGACACACTTAAAACATTTCAAACTTTTGTAAGCGTACATCAAAAAGATTGTTTTGCAACATTGCTCAATTTTTCAAACTACATGCAAACAAAAGGCATTAAGCCTGCAAGTACCGAGCCTGCTGCATTTGAGCCGATTTGGTGTGCGTGGGGTTATGAAAGAGATTTTACGTTGCAGGAAATTTTAAACACGCTGCCTGAAGTAAAAAAGATAGGTATTAAATGGGTTGGATTAGATGATGGTTATCAGCAGGCAGAAGGCGACTGGCATACAAACGCAGCACATTTTCCTGGTGGTGATGCAGAGATGAAAGCTTTTGTTGACAGTATTCATGCACAAGGAATGAAAGCTGTTTTATGGTGGGCACCAATGGCTGCAGATCCGGGCAGTAATGTTTTAAAAGATCATCCAAATATTCTATTGCAGCAACAAAACGGTGCACCGCAATTTATAAGTTGGTGGGATGCATTTTACATGTCGCCAACAGATAGTGAAGTGATTGAAGAAACAAAAAATATGGTAAAACTTTTTTTACAGGATTGGGGATTTGATGCATTGAAATTAGATGGTCAATTTATGAATGCATGTGCACCTGATTATGGCGATGATCACAACATTGATTATCCTGAACAAAGCTTTGAAAAAATGCCTTTGTTGTTTAAAGCAATTTATGAAACGGCAAAAAATATAAAGCCAAATGCAGTAATTGAATTTTGTCCTTGCGGTGATGTGATAAATTTTTATCACATGCCATACATGAATCAGTTTGTTGCAAGTGATCCTGAAAGTAGCTGGCAGGTAAGATTGAAAGGAAAAGTATATCATGCTTTGATGCCAAACACTGCTTACTTCGGCGACCATGTTGAATTAACAGATACAAAGCAAGACTTTGCTTCGCAGGTTGGTGTTGGCGCTGTGCCGGGAACAAAATTTGTTTATCCTGCAACCGGCGTAAAAAGTAAAGATGAAAATTTACTTACACCTGAAAAAGAAAATTTGTTTAAGCATTGGATTGAAATTTACAATGAGAAAATGATAAGCAAAGGCATTTATCGTGGTGACTTATATGATCTTGGCTATGATTATCCTGAAACACATTGCATACAAAAAGATGATACGATGTATTATGCATTTTACAACCCTGATTTTAATGGTGAAGTTGAATTACGAGGACTTGATGCAAACAAAAAATATATAGTTACAGATTACTTCAATAATAAAGATTTAGGTACAATTAATGGTAATCAACCCAAATTAAAAATTGCATTTAAAGAATTTTTATTGATTGAAGTGAAGAAAGCTCCTTGATAATACTTGTACACCATCTTTGCTTTTACAATCAATACCTCGATAATTGAGATTCCAATCTTATCTTTTCAAAAATGTAATAATCAGTTGAATTATTTATCTGCAACTATCCTGGGTTAATTTGACGGAATATTTTGCTGTATTAATTGCCCTGTATGTTGTATGTGATAAAACTAAGTTGGAATTTAATTTAGATCAGTGATTGCCGGAATATAAAGCATGTTAAATTAGAGCAATGAAAGTATGTGCTTTTAATTGGCGGGTATGCAGTCCTTATAAAACACTAAAATTTTTTATCAGCATTTTTATTTTGATGATATTGTTTTCAAAAAACATATCAGCTCAACATGGTATTGCTTCCCATCAGCTTTCCAATTATCAATTCGATCATCTCACATTTGAAAATGGGTTATCGTTTAATTTAGTTACTTCAATTATTAAAGACAAACAGGGTTTTATCTGGATTGGTACGAATGATGGATTGAACAGGTATGATGGCGTCAATTTCAAAATTTATCGCCATGACTTCCACAATAAAAATTCTCCGGCGGGTAACAGTATTAGTGCAATGACGATTGATGCAAACGGCAATATCTGGATGGCTACAGATGTAGCCTTAACCGAATATCTTCCTGCAACAGGCAGCTTTAAGAATTTTTTTGTCACCACCAGGTCAAAAAACCGTTCAACCCAATCCGTGTATGTTGATTCGCACAATGTTGTTTGGTTTGGTGATAATGATGGATTATGTCGTTTGAATGCGGATGGAAAAATTGAAACTTTTACGATCCCGCATCTGTACCAAAGATTTTCCATCGGCTCAATAAGTGAGGATGACGAAGGAATAATGTGGGTTGGAACAATACAGGGCTTGTATAGTTTCAATAAGCAAACGCATATTTTCAAAAGATATCTTTTTGATGCGGGGATGAAAAATGAAAATGCTGTTATGTGTATTATCCAGGATCATGAAAAAAATATTTGGTTAGGAACATGGGGCGGCGGTCTTGCAAAATTTAACCGGCTTACCGGGAAATCTGAACTTTATAAATACGCCGGCATTCATAGTAACATTGTCTGGAGTATATATGAATCTTCCAATCAACCCGGAAAATTGTGGATAGGTACAGCCGATCGCGGTGCTGCGATATTTGATGCAAACAAAAAATCTTTCGAATTCGTTTCAATTGATCCCGGCAATATTTATGCTTTCAATTCTTCTGCTGTCAGCCAGATCTTTGACGATCATCTCGGCACATTATGGTTCGCGGGACACAATGGTGTGATTAAGCTGGATAAATACAAACAGCAATTTCAAAGACAGGCAGTTGAGCCACTTACAAAACTTACTGATAAAGGCATTACCGGAATCATTGTTGACACGCAGTCTTCACAAAAATTATTATGGATTTCAACTTTGCTGCATGGGCTAATGTGTTATTCCCCGCAAACAGGAAGATTCACCGTAATTGGTTCTCACGCGGGCAGTGGAAACAGCAATGAGTTTACAAATTCAATAGTGTTTGATGCTCAAAGAAAATTATGGATTGCAACTTCAACTGGACTTAAAAGATTTGATCCGGCAACAAAAACATTTATTGTTTATAAAAATATTCCCGGAAAAAATTCTTTGCCCTTTAATGATGTCAATCATTTAATACTTTCAAAAGAAGGTAAAATATGGATGTCAGTACGTGGAAATGGCTTTTGTTCTTTTGACCCCGTAACAAAACATTTTAACTGGTACCGGAAAATATCAGATCAGGATAATGATAGTATCAATAATTCTGTGTTTTGTTTAGCGGAAGATCATGCAGGTAATATCTGGGGCGGAACACAGTCTGGCGGCATGTTCAGGTTCAATCCAAAAACAGGAAAATTTTTCATTTACAATTTGAAAAATCATTTTATCAATCAAACAGTTTATGACATACTTGAAGCGGCTGATCAAACTATCTGGATCGCATCTGAAAACGGCCTCTGGAATTTTAATCCTGTTTCTGAATCGTTCACGCATTATACAACCGCTGATGGTTTGCCCAATGATGATTGCGAGGCTGTTAAACAAGACAGACAGCAGCGATTATGGATTGCAACGTTAAACGGCTTATCTCTTTTTGATAAAAAGAAAAATAATTTTGAGAACTACACTACCAATGATGGATTGATTAACAATGAAGGCAACTCATTTAGCAAAGGCGATGATGGAAAATTTTATCTAAGCTACGATGGTAGCTATAATTATTTTGATCCGGATAATATTATAAAAAATAATTTGCCGCCTCCAATTGCTTTTACATCGTTTAAAGTTTTTGGTAAAGAAATAGCGCTGCCTGGAAATAACACTGCAGATGCTCCTTTACAATTGAATTACACACAAAATATGTTGTCGTTTGAATTTGCAGCCCTGAATTATACAGTGCCGCAAAAAAATCAATACGCATATAAACTTGAAGGTGCGGATAAAGACTGGATATACAGCGGATCGGGAAGACAGGCGACTTACAGTAATCTTTCAGGTGGCAATTATGTTTTTCATGTGAAGGCATCAAATAATGATGGTGTATGGAATGAAGAAGGCAAATCAATTTTCCTTCACATTACCCCGCCGGTTTGGAAAACAGCTTGGTTCCGTGTTTTGATGATTGTCATTATTGTTGTGATGGCATATTTATTTTACCGCAGAAGAATTACGCACATCAAAAAAGAAGAAGAAGGGAAAACAGCATTCAACAAACAATTAGCGCAGATAGAAATGAAAGCTTTAAAAGCGCAGATGAATCCGCATTTTATTTTTAATTGCATGAATTCTATCAATAGTTATATACTGGAGAATGATAAAAAAATGGCATCAGATTATCTTACAAAATTTTCGACACTGATCCGTTTGATATTAGAAAATTCAGATAAACAAAAGGTAAACCTTGATGATGAATTGGCAATGCTGAAAACCTATTTGCAACTGGAGCAAAATCGCCTCGACAATAAATTCGATTATCATATAGAAGTTGATGCATCCATTAAAACCATTGCGTTTGAAATACCTCCTCTTATCTTACAGCCCTTTATTGAAAACGCCATCTGGCATGGCCTTGTTCATAAAACTGAAAGAGGAAAAATTAATATCAGCATACAAAAAGAATCTAACCGTCTTATCTGTGTAATTGAAGACAACGGTATTGGCCGCACCAAAGCTGCGCTTCTTAAAAAACAACAGGTAATAAAACATCAAAGCATGGGGATGAAGGTTACGGAAGACCGCCTTAGAATTCTAAATCAACTCAACCTTGAAACACCTTCTGTAAATATTACTGATCTTTTTACTGAAGCCAATGAACCGTCAGGAACCCGCGTGGAAATTGTTATTCCCGTTTAAATTGATTTTTATTAACTGCCACCTGCACAGTTGCTTCTGCCACCTGCACAAATAACATAGCCGGTAATACACTCCTGCTTTTTTCCAACTCATGACGAATTGAATTTTAGTGAATCTTTTAAAAGACCACATCATGAAAAAATTATACATACTAAAACAAAATTTTGTATTAAGTACAGCTCTTTTATTTTTTACGCAATATATCCAGGCGCAAAACATTTTTCCATCCACTGGAAGTGCAGGTATTGGTACCACAACACCCAATGCATCATCCATTCTTGACATGGTTTCAACTTCAAAAGGAATACTTGTACCAAGAATGACGAAAAATCAGCGCGATGCTATTGCAACTCCGGCCCCAGGGTTATTAATTTATCAAACAAACAGCACACCCGGATTTTATTATTATACCGGTACTGCATGGAAAGCAATTACGCCAAAAGTGGGCTGGTCATTAACAGGCAATGCTGCTACCGATCCTGCAACAAACTTTATTGGTACTACTGATGCGCAACCGCTGATATTTAAGATCAACAATCAGAAGGCTGGTTACCTTGGCACTTCTTCTACAACGAATACAGCATTTGGCTATCAAACACTAAATGCCAATACTTCAGGGGTTTCCAATACAGCAAATGGTTTCCAGGCATTATATGCTAATGCAGGAGCATCTTATAACTCAGCATATGGTGTTCAGGCATTATATACCAACACATCCGGGCATGATAATACAGCTAATGGTTTTTGGTCGCTATTTTCAAATACAATTGGTTATTATAACACTGCTACCGGTGGATATGCATTATACGCTAATTCAGACGGCATCGGCAATACAGCAAATGGCATATCTTCTCTTCGGTTCAACACACATGGCAGCAACAACACTGGTACAGGAGCTAATACTTTATTTTATAATACAACCGGTTATAGTAATGTAGCAGTAGGTAGTAATGCTTTATTCAACAACACTGTCGGCCACAATAACGTTGCCGTTGGAGATTCGGTTTTATATCATCAGAATAACGGGGAGGGATATAATACAGCTATCGGCTCTAAAGCTTTATACAGCAATACAACGGGTGATATTAATACAGCTACCGGTTACCAGGCGCTCTATTTTAATAATGGAAGTTTTAATACAGCATCAGGCACCAATGCTTTATACAATAATACCACAGGAGGTTCAAATACAGCTTCAGGCAATAATGCTTTATATAATAATATGGATGGGAACGTTAATGCAGCTTTTGGTTACCAGGCATTAAATACAAATGTTAGTGGAGATTACAATACAGTGATAGGTGCTTTTGCTGATGCTAACAATAGCAATTATAACAGCAGCAGTGCATTTGGCACCAGTTCTTTAATTACCGCCAGCGATCAGGTGCGTATAGGAAATTCTTTTACCGCTTCTATTGGTGGCTATCAAAGCTGGACAACACTTCCTTCAGATAAACGAGTAAAAAAGAATATAAAAGAAAATGTTCCCGGTCTTACATTCATCAACAAATTAAAACCTGTTACTTATAATCTTGATTTGAATGCAATTGATAAAATTGTACAACGACCTGTAATAAAAGATAAAGATGGCAAAATAGCTCAGCCGTCTCAACAGGAATTAGATTCAAGAAAAGCCAAAGAGCAAATATTATTTACTGGATTTGTTGCCCAGGATGTAGCAGCAGCAGCTACTTCAATTAATTACAATTTCAGCGGAGTTGATATACCTAAAAATGATAAAGATATATACGGGTTAAGATATAGTGATTTTGTAATGCCGCTTGTAAAAGCAGTGCAGGAATTAAGTAAGATGAATGATGATAAAGATTCTTCCATTATAGAATTAAGATCCGAAATAAGAAATCTGAAATCCGAAATTGAAAGCATACAAGCAATGATTGTTTCAGGTCAGTCAACCGTCAACAGTCAACGGTCAACCGTTCTTTCATCTGCTTCTCTCGATCAAAATATTCCTAATCCTTTTTCAAATACAACAACTATCAGTTACAGTCTGCCGCAAAATTTTAAAACTGCGCAAATTATTATAACAAATAAAGCTGGTAAAGTTTTAAAGCAGGTAAACGTTTTCGGCAGTGGTAAAAGTTCAGTGCAGATAAATGCTGCAACACTTGCTGCCAGCGCTTATCAATATTCATTGTTAGTTGATGGGAAATTGATTGATACAAAGCAGATGGTTTTGGCAAAATAAATTTCAAAAAACAAACTCTTTAATATTTAAACTCATGAAAAAATTATTACTCTCCCTATTTACACTCATGCTTATATCTTTAAATGGATATACCCAGATATTTCTTAACTGGCAGCGTTTTACTGATGGTACTGCGCATAGCCATGATTCGGTTGTTTCGGTGATGACAACAGGCACTGGTGTAATTGTTGGCGGCAATGTAAACAACACGGCAACTTTAAATGATATAGTTATAAAAAACTATGACCTTAATGGCAACCTGCTTTGGAGCGCCGGTTATGCTTCTCCGTTTAATGACCATCTTTCACAAATTAATTACAATGATACACTGCCGTATATTTATGGAACAGGCAATTCTGATAATGGCTCTTATCTTATCGGGTTGCTTATTAAAATGGATATGAAGGGTAATTTTGTATGGTCAAAAACCTTTAAAGCCACAGGCAATGTGAGATTTGAAGACTTAAAAGTTGCACCAAACGGAAATATTATTGTAGTTGGAGAAAGGATGCTTTCATCATTGTTATGTAATGATATAATTGCCTGTTATGACGCTAACGGAAATTTACTCTGGTCACATATAGGTAAACAGCAGGCAGGTGAAAGCGAATTCAATCACCTCGAAACAGATAGCTCAGGAAACATTTATGCTTCAGGATATATGTATAATGGTACAAATGAAGATGGGTACATTGCTAAATACAATGCAAGTGGCAAGCTGCTTAATTCCATCACTATGAATGGAGCAGGTAATAAAGACGATGAAGTAAAAGGAACAGCAGTAATGAATAATGTGCTGTATGCGGCTATGGTTGGCAGAGGCAGCAGTTCTTATGATGAAGCTACTGTTTCTGCATATAACACTTCAGATTTTTCATCGCTATGGTCAAAAAATTATAGTTCAGTAAATGGCGATATTGACCTTGTAGGAATTATCGGGCCAGAAATATCAGGCGATGTAATGGTTGCGGGTACGCAGGGTAATATTGCAGGCGCTTCTGATTATTTACTATTCAGTAATAATGCAATTACAGGTAATTTAAATTGGTCAAAAACTATAAGCAGGGGATCCGGCTATAACAATATTGCCACAGCTTTTGCTCTTAATGCTTATGGAGATTTGTTAATCACCGGAAGCTCAAATTTAGCAGGTGCAGCAGTTGATATGTTTACTGTTGAGTATGATCATTCAGGTAATCTTTTGTGGACAAAAGTTTTTAATGGCTCAGTTAATGGAGATGATTATCCCACAGCTATTGGTGCAGATGTAAACGGAGATATTTTTATTGGCGGTACTTCTGCGCAGCCAACATCATCATCTTCTTTTTCAAAGCCGGCAAAGAACAGCCGGGATTTTACTTTGCTAAAATATTCCGACAAATTTATTTGTTCGATACCTGCAAATTTATACAGCGATAGTATCAGCAGCTCTTTCGCGTGGTTGCATTGGGATGTAATGCCTGAGGCGCTTAAATATAAATTGCAATACCGCCCGATTGGTGGAACGTGGACTTCAGTAAATGTTACAAGCAATAATAAAATAATAACAGGGTTAGCTCCAAAAACAAAATACCAATGGCGTGTGAAAACTATTTGCTCAAACAATCCTGTAGTTTCTTCTGATTATTCAGTTACGAAATCCTTTTATACTTTAGGTACTGGATTTACATCTTCTTTCTACAATGAAGCAGATGAGGCAGCCGCTGCAAAACTAACAGGCTTACAAATATTTCCCAATCCAGGCAATCAACTGGTGAACCTGCAATTGAATGCTATTAGCGAAACAAACCTGCAGGTAAAATTATATGACCTGTCAGGAAAAGAATTAAAGCAATATCATTTAGCAGTAAGCAGTAAAACATTAAACCGGCAGATAGATATTTCTTCTCTTGCACCCGGCTCGTATTTAGTTGTGATCACCGGCACTAAACAAAAATGGGCACAAATTTTAATCAAACAATAGGATCAAATTTTATAGAACAATAATGTTTGATGTAATCGTATTGACTGATAGATAATAAGGTTGCCTTTCTCATCCCTATAAAACTTCAAAATGGATTCGTTACATTGTGTGGAAGAAAATGCAGAACTACAAACTATTTTGAAGGCAATCATTATTGATGATGAGGCGCGCAGCCGTAAAGCTTTACAACTTGCACTGAATGATTATTGCCCTTCAGTGCAAATTGCTGCAATCGCAGAAACCCCCGAAAATGGAATAGAAGAAATTATAAAACACAAACCTGATATTGTTTTTCTTGATGTGCAAATGCCCGGCATGAGCGGGTTTGACCTCCTGTCTCATTTTCCTGAAATTGATTTTGATATTGTATTCATTACTGCTCATGATCATTATGCTATTAAGGCCATCAGGTTCAGTGCACTTGATTATTTGCTGAAACCAATCCAGGTTGATGAATTAATGGCTGCTGTAAAAAAAGCCGAAGAGAAAAAAAATAATAAACATAAAAACTGGCAATATAAATCGCTTTATGAAAATGTGCGCAGCAACCATAATGCATCAGGTTCTATTGCTGTTCCCACGGGTGATGGATTACTTTTTATCAAAACACAAAATATTATCCGTTGCGAGGCAGATGGAAATTATGTAATTATTTACCAGGCAGGCAAAGAAAAAATACTTATCACAAAAACTCTTGGCGATATAGAATCTATGCTGAATGCAAAAGAATTTTTTCGGGTACATAACTCACATCTCATTAATCTTTCACACATAAAAAAATATGTAAAAGGGGATGGTGGTTATGTTATAATGAGTGATAATAGTTCTGTAGATGTATCACGAAGAAAAAAAGAAGAGTTTATGCAATGGCTGAATGTACATTAATGCTAATCCTTTTAATTCTTCCTAAACTTGCTTATCTCCAATCTTAAAATTCTGATCATAATTTAAGTTATTAATCAGATCCCTGCTTTCACTGAAAGTAGCATAAGCATTGAATTTTCATTTCTGTATCGGAAAGTAATTACCGCTTCTGTTTCAAACAATAAAAAAAGACCAGCCTTATTACAAATCGGCTTACCTGGCGGGCGACAGCACCAATCATACAGTTATGGCTAAAATGACACAAAAAGAATTAAACGATGTATTTCTTTTTTTAATTGACCTTAAGCGATAGAGATCCGGTTTTCTGTTTGACAGTTACTTTCTATGGGAAAATAGTCTCCACACGCAATGCATTTCACTATACCCGAATGCAGTTTTTGTTATCACATGCACAAAATATCGTTCCCTTTCAAACAGCTTGTAACAAAGCAACTTCTAAATCGTTTAGCCCAAAGAAGCGCAGTGTTGGCATAAGCATTCAACTCTGATTTATGTTAATCAAATTGATGTTTATAATCATTTGCCTGAATAATTTTCAGGCAACAGCCGCACCGGGAATTCTGTAAATTATTCAGAGCTCAATAAATAATCATGATAAAAAATTTGTTGCTTATTGCAATACGCAATTTTAAAAAAGATAAATGGTTCAGCCTGCTGAATATACTTGGGTTAACTATTGGCATAACATTCAGTTTGTTTTTAATTTTTTATATAAATGATGAACTGAACTATGATCGCTATAATGAAAAAGCTGACCAAATATACAGAATAGTTTCTTACATACATGAAAAAGATAAAAACACCAACTGGACAATTACACAAGCACCACTTGCTGCAACATTAAAAAAAGATTTTCCTGAGGTTGAAGAATCAGGAAGATTTATGAGCCGCGAAAGAACTTTATTTAAAAATGGCAATAATAATTTTTATGAAACAAAAGTGTATTATGCAGATAGTACTGTCTTCAACATATTTACTTATAAATTTATAGAAGGCAATGCTGCGCACGCTTTGAACGAACCCAACAGTATTGTAATTTCAAGATCGCTTGCAAAAAAATATTTTGGAAATAATATATCTGCAGTTGGTAAAACATTGCGCACTGTTTATGATGTTTATAAAATAACAGGTGTAATTGAAGATGTTCCCCAAAATTCACACCTGCGTTTTGATATGTTGATATCATGGGCGTCATTAAAACAGGACCAATTTGGTGGTGAGAACTGGGGCAATTTCAACAACTTCACGTATGTGCTGCTAAAACCCGGAACCAATGCTGACGCTTTTAATAAAAAACTGGTACAGGTATATAAGAAATATGTACAACCCATTTTTGCCCAATTCAATATAACCATGCAATATGATGTACAACCCATCACTTCTATACATCTTCATTCAAAACTGGAACAGGAGCCTGAGGAACTGGGCAGTATGTCTTATATCTGGATATTTTCTGCAGTAGCATTTTTTATGCTGCTGATAGCATGTATAAATTATATGAACCTTACTACTGCAAGATCTGCACGCAGAGCAAAAGAAATTGGCGTACGTAAAGTAGCTGGTTCTACAAAAAAATTACTGGTATTCCAGTTCTTAAGCGAATCAATACTTACTGCTTTGGCAGCGCTTATATTAAGCGTTGTTTTAGTATTGCTGTTATTACCATTTTTTAATTCTTTATCAGGCAAAGCATTTACATTTCATACATTATTCCAATCTTCTAATATTGTTTTATTAATTGGCATTGGTTTGTTTACAGGATTAACAGGCGGCAGTTACCCCGCATTTTTTCTTTCATCATTTCAGCCTGTAAATATTTTAAAGGGAACACTTTCGAAAGCATCAGGCAATGTAAACCTGCGCCGAACACTTGTTGTGCTACAGTTTTCTACTTCAATGGTAATGCTTATTTGTACCTGGGTTGTTTATTCTCAACTTTCTTACCTGCAAAAAAAAGATCTTGGCTTTGATAAAGACCAGGTGATGACAGTAACTGTAAATACCGGCGAAGATGAGCGTGGTAAAATAAATGCAATGGATAATGAATTCCGCAGTATACCAGGTGTAAAAACAGTTGGAACCGGCAACTCTTATCCCGGTAGCCCGAATAGTAACCTCAACCTTTTTACTGTACAAACTGACAGCGGTTATGTTGATAAAGCAGTTGAATGTTATGGCATAGATGAAAATTACATTACTTCATTAAACATACCCATTGTAAGAGGGAGAAATTTTGAAAATCTTGCAGATACATTACACAGCATTATGGTTAACGAAGCCATGGCAAAACATTTTGGATGGAAGGAACCAATTGGTAAACATGTAAAATTTCCCGGTGATACGTCAGGCCATTACATGGAAGTTGTAGGAGTTGTAAAAGATTTCAACCAAAAATCATTATACAACCCGATTGCTCCCCTTTTGTTTTTTTATGGTCCTAATGGTAATATCATTCAATTAAAATTAAACACAACTGATTTGAGTAAAACCATTGCGCAGGCAGGCAGTGTATGGAAAAAATATTTTCCTGAACTACCGTTTGAATATAAGTTCCTGGATGAAACTTTTAATTCGCAGTATGCTGCCGACCAAAAGCGCGGGAAAATATTTGCAGTTTTTTCTATACTTACTATTTTAATAACCTGTCTTGGTTTACTTGGTCTTACTGCATTTACTACGCAGCAAAAACAAAAAGAAATAAGTATAAGAAGAGTAATGGGTGCAAGCATAGTACAGATTGTTAGCCTTATTACTCAAAATTATTTGTGGCTGGCACTTATTGCTGCATTGATTGCATTTCCGGTTGCTTATTATTTTATGAATAACTGGCTTAAAGTATTTTCTTATAGTGGCGGGTTATCTGTAATTCCATTTATTATATCTGCCTTAGTTATTGTGCTTACCTCAGTTTTAACCGCTATGTTTCATTCAGCAAAAGCAGCATTATCAAAACCGGCAAATAATTTAAGAAGCGAGTAGCAGCGCAATTCAAATATGTTGCCTGGATTGCATTATCTATCTTAATCAACAATGATTGAAATAGACACTGCATTGGTGCTTAAATTTGTATTTTTAAATGTTACGCAGAAACTGTTTTTTAGATGACTAAGAAAAATAATGACCTGGATATTGTAAACGAAGTGCTTGAAGCATGTATAATGGCTTACCCTGTATCATCGTTTGTTATAAGTATTTACCAGCAATATCAAAAAAGAGGAAGCCTTAGTAAAAAACAACTGCAGGGTTTATATGGCAAGGCTTCTGAAATAGAAGATTTGCCACCAGCTAAACTTGCAACGCTTGAAGCGCTCATTAAAAAAATGCCAACCAGGTTTAAATCTGAATTGCCTGAAACCAAACCTCTATATGAAAAAGAAAAAATTGTGGGTGAATTAATAGAAGCCATACTGGCAAAATATCCGCAGCACAAAAGAGTTTTATTCTTTCAATCCAAGTATAATAATAACCATCCGCTTTCTGCGATTGAAGTTGATGAATTAAAAAAGTTTAAGCAAATACTTAAGGTGTAGAAATATGGTTCATAAATAAATATTATTGATGAGGTGTTTGATTTTATAACATGATTACTTTGCAATATGTCTTTGTTTATTGCATCACTTAATTCAGGCAGCAACGGTAATTGTTATTATGTTGGAAACGACGATGAAGCTGTATTAATTGATGCAGGCATATCATGCAGGGAAACGGTAAAAAGAATGCTTCGGCTCGGGCTTTCAATTAAAAAGATCAAAGCTATTTTTATTTCTCACGAGCATGATGATCATATAAATGGCCTTGAAGTTTTATCGAGCAAATACAATATCCCGGTTTATATCACTCAATCCACACTGCAAAACTGCAGGTTTGAAATACGCAAAGAACTTGTTCATCATTTTGCTGCTAATGAAAGAATAAGAATTGGCGACCTTACCATAAAAGCTTTTACCAAACTGCATGATGCCTGCGATCCACACAGCTTTATAGTGCAGAATGATAAAGATGTTTGTATTGGAATATTTACAGATATAGGCAAAGCCTGTGAACAGGTGATTTATCATTTCAGGCAATGCAATGCAGTTTTTTTGGAAGCGAATTACGATGAGGAAATGCTTGCTGCCGGCAATTATCCTTATTTTTTAAAGAAACGAATCAGCGGTGATAACGGGCATCTTTCCAATAATGCGGCACTTGAACTTTTTTGCATGCACAGGTCAAATAAACTTTCGCATTTAATTCTTTCTCATCTTTCAAAAAACAATAACTGTCCTGAGCTTGTGCAGAAAATTTTCATGCAATATGCAGGAAAAACAAAAATTATTATTGCTAACCGCTACCGGGAGACTGAAGTTTATCTTATACAGCAAACATCTGCAGCATCACAGCAAAATGTTTATCACAACAGCGTTGTGCAATTAAGCATGTTTTAAATACTTTAATACGCTTCGTAAAAACACACATGCTTAAAGAAATATCAATATTTCTTCAGTGTTTGAATTATGTATAATTTTATAAAGACTTATGATTGACAATAATTCTGCCTGTCAGGCAAACTTATCATGTAACTCAGGAAACATACTTCACTTCAAAAATGAAATACCACTACTTATTCACGGCATGTGTAACAGTTATTTTTTTAACCGCCTGTAATAGCCAGCCGGGTTCGCAAACATTAAGCGATAGCATACCTAAAAACGCCCTGCAGGCAGATACGTCCATTGCCGGAAATTTTACAGCAGGATCAGGGATTAAGTTTGACAGTTCGAATATTGCAACATTTTTAAAATCTCATTCTCTCTTTAAGCAGTTCTCAGATGAGTTATCTAAATTTTATCAAACCAATAAATATAATTATGTATGGTATGATAAAAGTGGATTAACAGAATTTTCAAATCAACTTGTTTCTAAAATAACAACGCTTGACCAGCAGGGAGTGAATTCATCAATTCCATATAATGATGAATTTCTTCGGTTGGTAGATTATAATTCATCTGACAATAAAGAAAATCATGAATCACCTGATATAAACACAGAGTTAATGTTAACGGCGCAGTATTTCAACTATGCAAAAAAAGTATCTGTGGGTGATCTCAATAATAAGGCAGAGTCAATAAATTGGTATTTGCCGCGCAAAAAAGTTTCCTATGCTGATTTACTTGAACAAGATATGAGCAAAGGGAGTTTAACAATCAATGCCGGACCTATTGTAACGCAACAATATGAAGGCTTGCAAAAAGCATTGGCGCAATACAGGGAGTTGGAAAAGAATGATCAGTTTAAAACAATTTCTTCTCTTTCAAAACCATCTGTTTTAAAACTAAATGACACTAATTCTGTTGTGGCTTCTATCAAAAAGCAATTGTATTTTTTAGGTTATGCAAAACAAACGGACAGCACAAATATTTTTAATGCAGCGCTTGCAGATGCAGTAAATAATTTTAAACTAACACATGGCTTGAAAGGCGATTCCTTAATTACAAACAGCATGATAAAACAGTTAAACGTGCCGGTAAGAAAAAGAATTGAGCAGATCATAGTAAATATGGAAAGGCTTAGATGGATACGTGCTGATTCGGCTTCCAATGAATTTATTTTAGTAAATATTCCTGCCTTTGCACTTTATTATTATGAGGACAAAAAGGTTGCATGGGAGTGTAATGTAGTTGTAGGCAAGCCTATGAATAAAACGGTTATATTCAGCGGGCAAATGAAATACGTTGTTTTCAGCCCATACTGGAATGTTCCGCCAAGCATCATTAACAAGGAAATAAAACCCGGCATGAGGCGTGATCCGAAGTATCTTGCCAAACATAATATGGAATGGAACGGTGGTCATGTACGGCAAAAGCCAGGACCGAGGAATTCTCTTGGTCTTGTAAAATTTTTATTTCCAAATTCTAACAATATTTATTTACATGATAGCCCGTCAAAATCATTGTTCAATGAAGATGTACGTGCTTTCAGTCATGGTTGCATCAGGGTGAGTAAACCAAAAGATCTTGCAATTAGGGTTTTGAGACAGGATTCATCATGGACATCCGGAAAAATTGATGTGGCCATGCATGCCGGCATTGAAAAATACGTAACCTTAAAGAATAAAATACCCGTTTATATTGGTTATTTCACCTGCTTTATTGATAAGAACGGGAACCTGAATTTCAGAGATGATATTTATCGTCGTGATGACAGGTTGCTGGATATGCTGATGCAGGATTAGTAATAATTCTATCTCTTATAATCTCTTCTTAGTTGCTTCAGTGATATTAATAACCCCATTAAATAACATTGTGGGGAAAAATAAAATTTAAACCGCCTTCAAAAATCTATAATATCGCTATTATAACCTTCTGCAGCAATCAATTATTTAATTCAATTTATTTCTATTATGGTACAAACAAAAAGTTTTGCAAGGCAAACCACAATTAATTTTTTAGTTGGGTTGGTCACTCTCATTATCTTTTGCTTTAATCACGCAAATGCAGGCACTAATCATCTTCCCCCAAAAATTATTTCAGGCATTGTTACAGATTCTGCTACAGGCCAGCCTTTAGCGCTGGTAAGTATATCAGTTAAAGGGAAAAAAATTACTGTTACAACCAATCAACAAGGAGTTTATTCTATAAGTGCAGACAATAATGACATACTTATTTTTTCTTACGTTGGTTATAGTAATCAATCTGTAAAAGTTGGCGACCAAACAACTATTGATGTGATAATGACGCAGGCCACAGGCTCATTACATGATGTAGTAGTTACTGCACTCGGTATTACAAAACAAAAAAGGGCAGTTGGTTATTCTGTTACTGAAGTAAAAGGAGCAACACTTACAGAAGCCCGTGAAAACAGTTTTGTAAATGGTTTGGAAGGTAAAGTTGCGGGTGTAAATGTAAGTGGTGTAGGTGCTGGTCCAAACAGTGCATCAAATGTAATTATACGCGGTATTACTTCTATGACGGGCAGTAACCAGCCATTGTATGTAATAGATAATATTCCTTTGGTGAATAACAATTATTCAACAACAGATGTGCAAAGCGGTTATGGCGGTAAAGATGGGGGTGATGGGATTGGTGATATTAATCCCGATGATATTGAAAATATATCCATCTTAAAAGGCGCCGCTGCAACCGCAATGTATGGTTATCGCGGTGCTAATGGTGTAATAGAAATTACAACAAAAAAGGGAAAGGCGGCAAAGGGTTTAGGTGTTGAACTTAACTCCAATTTTGTTTTGGAAAATGTGATTGATGAAACAGATTTTCAAACTACATACGGACAAGGCTACAATGGCGCTAAACCTATTAATGCAGATGATGCATTAGGTTCAATGGAATCAAGTTGGGGCGGCTTGCTTGATGGCTCGCTTACTCCGCAATTTGATGGTATATCACGACCATATTCTGCAGTGGCAAAAGGTAATCTTAAACGCTTTTATACACAAGGCCAAACTGCTACCAACACGATAGCATTTAGTAAAGGTTTTGGAGATGACGGCTCAACACGTTTTTCCGCAAGCTATCTTAATAATAACAGTTATGTTCCTAATGCCGGGCTTGAGCGGTTTACTTTTACGCAAAGCACTAACTTAAACCTGGATAGGCATTTAAGTCTTGATCTTTCTTCTCAATACATAACAGAATATACCAAGAATGCTCCCAATCTTGCTGATGCAGTTGGTAATTTAAACTGGGGGCCGATGTTTGTTCCTCAAAACATTGATATAAGAACGCTGGCCGGACCTAACGGTGATGGCACCGATGCAAAAGGCAACGAGTTAAATCCTTTTGCGGATGTATATACAACCAATCCATATTTTGCTGCATATAAATTTATAGGCGCCATTCATCGCAACCGCTTTATTGGTTCTGCCGATGTAAGATATAAATTTGATAACGGGCTTTATTTTGATGCACAGGTTGCAGACGATTATGTAAATGATCGCAATACAAACATAGAACCTATCGGTACAGCTTATTTAATTGATGCGGACGTTAGTGGAGATATGTACGAGCAAAATGCAAAGCAAACAGAATTAAACATTGATATTACTACCGGCAAAAACTTTAAAATAACTAATGACTTTACACTTAACTTATTGCTGGGTGGCAATTATCGTAAATCAGTTGAAGAGTATGTTACTGCCGCAGGAAATGATTTTGCCATTCCCTTCTTATACAACATCGGTAATCTTATAAATAAAAGTGAAGGTTATGGCTTGTATCATTCAGAATTTTTCTCTGTATATGGCAGTGCTGATCTTGCCTATAAAAATTATGCTTATTTAACAGTTACCGGACGTAACGACTGGTACTCAACATTGGCTCCGGGTAAAACACATTATTTATATCCTTCAGTTAGTGGCTCATTTATATATTCTGAGTTGTTACACATCCCAAACATGGATCTTGGAAAAATAAGATTGAGTTATGCTGATGTTGGCGGTGAAGCCGATGGTACTTATCTAACCTTGCAAACTTATGGCATACAAGGTACGCTGCAGGTTCCCGGAGGCACATTTCCTATTGGCAGCGCAGGCAGTGGCCAGGTTCCTAACAGTGGCTTAAGACCATCATCAAGAAAAGAGTTTGAAGTTGGAACTGAAGAAGAATTCTTTAAAAGCAGGTTGAGATTTGATCTTGCTGTATATCAAAAGAAGGTTACTAATGATATTGTGCCGGTAAGCATTGATTATACGTCAGGTTATTATTCTGCATTGCTTAATGTGGGCGACCTGCGTTATAATGGTGTTGAAATGGAAATTGGCGGAGCACCATTTAAAGAAAGAAACTTTAGCTGGGATATTGATTTTAACGGCAGTTATACAGAAGGAAAAGTTGTATCGTTAGGTGGTTTGCCATATATAACATTAGGCTCTGCAACACCAGATTGGGGTTCTGTTGCTTATATACAACAGATAGTTGGCAGAGCTCCATTGCAGATAATAGCCTTATATCCTAAAACAGATAAAAAAGGCGATATTGTTATTGATCCTTTACGCGGTGCACCCAATCCCAGTAAAGCTGTTCCAAAAGATTATGGCGCAGCCACAAGCCCATGGGCTGCTGGTATCACTAATACTTTTAAGTATAAAAATTTTACGTTGTCATTCCTTATTGATGGAAAGTTTGGTGGTAAAGTATTTTCTAATACCAATTTTGTTGCGTACGTGCAAGGTCTTGCAAAAGAAACAGTGCCGGGTCGTGATAAAACGTATGGAACAGAAAATGATCCCGTTTCAACATATTATGGCAACTGGGCAAATGCAAACCAGGGGATGTTCGTGTATAACGCAAGCTTTATCAAATTAAGGCAGATCATTTTTGGATATGAGTTTCCGGCAAAAATGTTTAATAATAAAATAGAAGGTATACGCCTAAGCTTTGTTACAAGAAATGTTTGGACGTTTATGAAACACACGCCAAACATAGATCCTGAAGCAAGCTATTCTGCTTCCATTTATTCAATAGGACTTGAATCTGCAGAGGTGCCTTATTCAAGAAATTTTGGATTTAATCTAAACGTAAAATTTTAATAACCCTATCATGTTTTATAAAAATAGAATTATGAGATCATCCATATATTTTATCGCAGCATGTTTTATAATGCTTTCTTTCGCGGCTTGCGAAAAGGAACTTATAAAACAGAATACTAATCCCACCCAGATCACCGGCGATCAATACGATCCCAATCTTTTATTAACTACTGTGCAGTTGAATTATACGGGCAGTGCAGATTTCCAGGGCGAGAACTGGGAAACTGAATGGGGTGAAATAGGTGGATTTATACAACACACATCTTCAACCAGCACTGGCTTTTATCCCGGTGATAAATATTTAAATAACAATGCAGGCTTCGGGTATTATTTTGATCATTCTTATCCTTACCAGGTACAACCTGTAGTGGAATTGTATGAGCTTACATTAAATAAGCCGCAATATGCAAACCTGCATCAAATGGCAAGAATAATGAAAGCATTGGTGTTTGAACGCATTACTGATTTGTATGGAGATGTTCCTTATTCACAAGCCGGTCTTGGTTATTATCAGCGGATCTATACTCCTGTTTATGATAAGCAACAGGATATTTATCCTGATCTTTTAAAAGAAGTTTCTCAGGCAATAGATAGCCTTGATGAAAATGGTGATAAACCAACAGGCGATGTATTTTATTCATCCAGTGCTTCAACACAAATTGATCAATGGAAAAAATTTGGCAACACTTTGCTGTTGCGTATGGCGATGCGTTTAACCAAAGTTGATCCGCAAACAGCTCAGCAATATGTAACCAAAGTGCAGGGAAAAACTTTTCAAAGCAATGCAGACAATGCTATTGTTGAACACCAGGATGGAAACGATCTAACTCGTAATAAAGACACGTGGGAAATTAACGGGCAAGACAGTGCCGACTTAAAATTGTGCAGCACTTACATTGATTTTTTGAAAAATAATAATGACCCGAGATTGCCTGTTATTTCATGGATATATGCAACCAACGATTCCAAGCCGGAAGACCAGCTTGGTTTGCCGCCGGGGTTTATTGTTGGAGGAACAAATCCGCAATTTGATATTACAAAAACTCCGGGCTGGGATCCAGTGCTTGGCATGCAGCGCTATTCAAGATTGAACAAAATTATTTTAACCAACGATGCGCCCAACTTTGTATTAACGTATGCAGAGTCTGAATTTTTATTGGCAGATGCAGCTAAGCGCTGGGGTATTGGTGATGCACAAACACATTATAATAACGGTATGATTGCAGCAATAACACAAATGGCTGCTTATGGAGATGATGCAAAAATAAGTGACGCAAATGCCCAGGCTTATCTTACTGCACATCCATACAATAATGCAGATGCGCTTAACCAGATCAATACGCAGTATTGGGCCTGTGAAATTATGAATGAATATGAAGCATGGATCAACTGGCGGCGCACGGGCTATCCTGTGTTATCACCAACAAATTATCCGGGCAATATTACCAGT
>Ga0206952_10021_pt1 | contig 54868 bp, 41 predicted proteins | sample Alteio_BWOrgHeat_39_FD_152966 | JGI IMG/M metagenome (GOLD analysis project Ga0206952, IMG submission 152966) | Enriched cells from forest soil in Barre Woods Harvard Forest LTER site, Petersham, Massachusetts, United States -... | ecosystem: Environmental > Terrestrial > Soil > Temperate forest >... | reverse complement strand
TTGATCCTGATTATCCAAAGATCACCAAACATTATTTTTCAGGGGGTGCAGGCTTATCTTCTACTGCTTATGACTATGCTGTGTTCTTGCAAATGATATTAAATGGCGGAACGTATAACGGCAAAACAATTCTTTCAAAACGTACTGTTGAAATGATGTTGCATCCGCAGCTTGATTTTTTGTTTAATGGAAAAGATAATTTTGGTTTAGGCTTTGAAATTACATCTGATAAAGGCAGTGCAGATGCAAGCCGTAACGCAGGCAGCTTTTCATGGGGTGGATTTTTCGGTACAACGTATTGGGCAGATCCAAAAGCGCATTTAGTATGTTTGATTATGACACAGCAAACACCTAATTCACACGGTCAATTATCGCAGCAATTTGAACAGTTGGTGTATGCAAGTTTAAAATAGGTGTCTGACACTTTGGAAGTGTGACATCTTTATCAAAATAACGATATGGGAAAAGGCAGACTTGAAGCGTTTAGTGATGGCGTTATTGCAATCATCATAACCATAATGGTGCTTGAATTAAAAGTGCCTGAAGGTGCAACATGGCAAGCGCTTCAACCAATTATTCCTGTTTTTTTAAGTTACATGCTCAGTTTTGTTTTCATTGGTATTTACTGGAACAATCATCATCATTTAATGCATTTGGTAAAACATATCAGCGCAGGCATTATGTGGGCAAATCTTAATTTATTATTCTGGCTTTCTCTTGTTCCATTTGCAACAGGCTGGCTTGGACAAAATCATTTTCAACCATTTCCCGTAGCATTGTATGCTGTGCTGCTTGATTTATGCGGAGTTGCATATACCATCTTACAAATAACAATTGAAAGACGCCATAAAGATGACCTGCGCTTAAAAGATATTATGCAAAGGCAAAGAGGTAAAGGAATGGCTTCTCTTTTTTTGTATACTGCCGCAATTCCATTGGCTTATATAAACACAACAATTTCAGGTTTGCTGTTTATTACCGTTGCAATCATCTGGTTTATTCCTGATAAAAAAATTGAAAAAATGGTTGATGGGGAAATTGAAAAATAATAACCGTACGCATATAGATTATTAAAACAAATTGTTATTTATTAAGATCGAAATTCTCATTCCTCTATCTTTACTTTTAATTATACTACACAAGTGCTGAAAAAACTTATTTCAGTTTTTTTTATAATTGTTTTTTCACTTGGCTCCGGCGCAGGCCAGTTAATTCATGCAGCTTTTCATAAGCATGAAATTATACCTGTGCAGCAAACTAACACATCTGCAATAAGCTTACAACATACTTACTGTTCAGCTTTGCAATTAATGCTTCCTGAATTTTCAGGTTCCGGCATTCTCAGTGTTCCGTTCAAAACAACTGAGCAGGCTGTTTTTTTCTATAATATTGAAATTTCTATTCCGCTCACTTACTCATTCAAAACTTCTGACAGAGCGCCTCCTTTCTTAGCATGATCTGTTTTAGTAAATAAGTTGTGAACCTGTTTTCTCAACATTGTTTTTTTACTTTCATCATGCTTAATTTTTTTCATGCACTTAAAATATAAACCTGCATATACACATGCAATAATTTGTTTGTTTCTGATTTTGTTTTGTGTTGTTCAATCAAAAGCGCAATCAACAACTGACAGCACTGCTGCTGCTGATTCTGCGTTGCTGAAGCAAATTGAAGCGCAAATGCAAACAGACACAACACAGCAACCTGCTGCACAACCGCGTTCAAGTCTTTCATTTAATCCTGACATTGGTGTTATCGGAGATTTCCAGGGTTTATATATAAGCAAGGGTAGCAGGAATTTTGATATGTATCTGAATGAAGCCGAAATTTCCTTGCAGGCAACTGTTGATCCTTATGCGCGTGCAGATTTCTTTCTCTCATTTTCAAGAGATCCTGCAACAAATAAATACAGTGCTACTGTTGAAGAAGGATATTTAACCACGCTTTCATTGCCTGCAAAACTGCAATTGAAAGCAGGTAAATTCAGAGAAGCAGTTGGCAGAATAAATCCAACACATCCGCATGCATTGCCTTTTATTGACCTGCCCAATGCTTACGTAAATTTATTTGGTGAAGAAGGCTTGAATGATGAAGGAGTTTCATTAAGCTGGCTTCTTCCCAATAAAGCATTTTACCAGGAGCTGGTTGCACAAATCACATCGGGTTTTTCTGAATCGCCTGCATTTGCAAGAAGCCAGGGCAATCATTTGATTTATCTTGGTCACTTAAAAAACTTTTTTACTTTAAGCGATAATGCAACGCTTGAATTGGGCTTGACTGGTATTTCCGGCCCAAATGATTCTGCACGCACAACAAGTATTGCAGCGGGAGATCTTACGTATAAATACAAGCCTGTTCAAATGAATACTTATCATTCGCTAACATGGCAAAGCGAATTTTATTACAGTCATAATAATCAAACAGAAAATAATGCAGTGAATGCAATTGGTTTGTATTCTTTTTTGCAATACCAGTTGGCTAAAAGAACTTTTCTTACAGGCCGGTATGATTATGGTGAAAAGCCTTACTATAATTTTATAAAAGAACAGGCATATTCGCTTACGTTTGGCTGGTATGCAACAGAATTTTCTAAAATAGAAGTAGAAGCTAAAACAACAGATGATAATATCTCATCAAGATTTTACCAGGCATGGTTTAGATGGATATTTGTGATCGGTGCACATGGGGCACATCAATATTAATTTGAAAATGTATCAATTTGAAAATTTGAAAATGAATTTTATGAAGAGAATATCAATAGTAGCGTTGTTTGCATTTATTTTTTTTCATGCAAATGCAAAAACAATAAAAGTAGTTACTACATTAACTGATTTAAAAAGTATTACCGAATTAATCGGCGGCGACAAAGTATCTGTAACATCTATTGCAACAGGGTATCAAAACCCGCACTTTGTTGATCCGAAGCCAAGCTACATTATCAGTTTATCCAATGCTGATATGTATGTAACCATCGGGCTTGATTTAGAAGCAGGATGGTCGCCGCAATTGCTGGCAAGTTCAAGAAACACAAAGATTCAAAAAGGTTCTGCAGGATACGTTGATGCATCAGAAGGCATTGGATTGTTCCAGGTTCCCACAGCTGCAAACCGCGCCGAAGGTGATATTCATATTTTCGGTAACCCACATTACTGGCTCGATCCTTTAAATGGAAAAGTTATTGCAAGAAATATTGCTAACGGTTTAGAAAGAGTTGATCCTTCAAACAAAGCAACATATGAAGCAAACCTTCAAACATTTTATAAAAACATTGATGATAAAATGAAGGAGTGGCAGGCGAAGATGGCGCCGTTTAAAGGCACAAAAATTATTGCTTATCATAATGAATGGGTGTATTTTGAAAAACGCTTCGGCCTGCAGATCGTTGATTTTATGGAACCAAAGCCAGGCATTCCACCAACACCTTCACAGTTGGTAAAAGTTATCAATGAAATAAAATCAAATAATATTAAAGTAATAATTTCATCACCGTATTTTTCAACATCATCATCTGATGTAGTGTCAAAACAAACAGGTGTTAAAGCATTAACGATGGCAACTTCAACCGGTGCTTTCCCATCAGTAAAAAATTATTTTGATGTATTTGATTATGATATAAACCAGTTAACAGCAGCGCTTAAATAATTAAAGAAAATTAAGAATTATGTTTGATATGTTCCAGTTGCCTTTTATGGTACAGGCTTTTTCGGCCGCAATAATTACGGGCATTTTATTATCTTATCTCGGCGTGCATGTGGTAGGCAGGGGAATTGTTTTTGTTGATCTTGCATTGGGGCAAATTTCTTCTCTCGGCGTTGCATTTGGTGCCTTCATTGGAACCGGGCTTACTTCAATTCCGCTTATATTTACTTTAACGGGTGCTTTATTAATGTCCTTCATTAATATTCGCGACAAGCGTTTAAAACAGGAAGCCATCATAGGTATTTTATATGCATTCACTTCGTCGCTAACGGTGTTGCTTATTTCAAAAACACCGCATGGCGATTCAGACATACAGGAAGTTTTATTTGGAAATATTTTATCAGTAAGCTGGCAACAAATAATAACGTTAGGAATTGTGTTTGGCGCAATTGCTTTAATGCATTTGGTTTTCTTCCGAAAGTTTTTTGCATTAACTGAATCATTTGAAAACGGAGAAAATCATCTTGTAGGTATCTTCAACATCTGGAATTTTCTTTTTTATATTTCAATAGGATTGGCAATTGTATTTGCCGTGAAAATAAACGGCGTAATTCCTGTGTTTTCTTATTTAATTATTCCCGCAGTTTCTGCAATCCTGATTTCAAAAAAGAAAGTAACTGTAATTATAATTGCGTTTATCATAAGTATTCTTGCAGGCTTTTTTGGATTGAACTTTTCTTTCCACTATGATTTTCCTGCAGGCTCTTCAATAGTTACAGTGCTTGGAATAATTTTTATTCTTGCAGCTGTTTACAACATGATTAAAAGAAAAAGCACATCAACACAAAAAGTCTAATCTCTTTCTGTTTGTGCTTCTTTAAACTCCTGTTCGCTTTCAACATCCTGCTGCGTTATTTTTTTATTATCGCTTTTATCAAAAGGATTTTGGACATCTAATTCTTCGTTGCTATTGTCTTTGTTTTTACCTGTGGTTTGTTCAGGTCCTGTTGTTTTATTTTTATTGTTATCCATAAAATGTTTTTATTAAATGCAATAAAAATGAAGCCAGAAATTAAAGCAATAATTAATTATTTTATCATGAACCTCTTTATACTGAATGGTGAAATATCAAAATCCAAAGCTTTACCTGTTGCCATATCAGAAAGAATTTTCCCTATAGCACTTGAAAATTTAAAGCCATGACCGGAACACGGACTTGCAATTATAATGTTGTTGTTTGAAGGATGATGATCAATAATAAAATGCTCATCTGGTGTGTTGGTGTACATGCAAACATCAGAGTAATTAAACACTGTATTTACATTAAAATATTCATCAATAATATTTTTCATCTGGTTGATTTCTTCTTCACTTACTTCTTTTGAAAGCAAATCCGGATGAAGCGGCTGGCCTTCATGATGAGGTGCTATTTTTATTCCGTTACCCAAATCAGGAAAGCCATAGAAAATTCTGCCATGTGTGTATTCCCAAATATAAATGGGCAATTTATCAGCAGAAATAAATTGCTGTAATTCTTCACTCGTATTCTTAAACCAAAACAGAACCTGTCTTTTTATATTCACTGGTAAATGCAATTCAGGCAGCAGGTCATTAAGCCACGCTCCTGCACTTACAATTAATTTTTTTGTTTGATAACTGTCTTTATCAGTAACAATCTCAATCGTATCATTTGTTGAAACAATTGACATTACAACTTCATTGTATAACAATTCAGCGCCATTATTTGCAGCTAAATGCAAATTGGTTTTTATACATTCTTCCGGAAATAAAATACCCGCACTTTGTTCAACAACAGCAACTGTATCTTCAGTTGGTTTTAATGCAGGAAATCTCTCTTTTATTTCATTGCTGTGTAAATATTCATAAGGTACATTGTGTGTTTCTGCACTTAGTATTGCTCCTTTAACTATCATCGCACCTGCATTATCACCTAATATAATTCCGCTGGTTTTTAATAACAATTGTTTGCCTGAAATTTGTTCCAGTTCATCCCATAATTTATATGCCTTTTTAACCAGTGGCACATACATCGGGCTTTCATGATAAGCCTGCCGTATGATCCTGCTTTGTCCATGAGATGAACCAAAAACATGCGGCGGCGTAAACCTGTCAATACCACAAACCTTTAAATTATTTTTTGATAAATGAAAAATAGCCGAACTACCGTGTGCGCCAAGACCTAAAACAATTACATCAAAATTTTTATTCATGCTGAAACTGTTTTCATAATTATTTATTAGTGAATCGTCAAAAAAACAAAATGAATAATTGTTGCAATGTAAATTACGGCTTCTTTAAAGCAAGCATTAATTCAACAACGATCAAAATCATTTTTTAATATCCGGATGGCACACGAAGAAGTAACCGAACAGCACGAAATATTATCGACACATTTTAAACCAAGATTAGGCTTGTTAGATGCAACGATGATCGTTGCCGGCTGCATGGTTGGTTCGGGAATTTTTATTGTAAGCTCTTATATGGTACAGGATATTGGCAGCGCAGGCTGGCTGATCTTTGCATGGGTTTTAACTGCATTGATGACCGTTGCCGCAGCATTAAGTTTTGTTGAATTAAGCGCATTGTTTCCAAAAGCCGGCGGTACTTATATTTATTTAAAAGAAGCATATAATCCTTTGGTTGGATTTTTATATGGCTGGAGTTTTTTTACTGTTATACAAACAGGAATGATTGCAGCAGTTGGCGTTGCATTCAGCAAGTTTGCATCATACATTTTTCCGTCATTAAGTGAAAGCAATATTATACTGCATATAGGTTTTATTAATGTATCAGCAGCGCAACTATTTGCAATTGTACAAATTATTTTATTAAGCTGGATCAATACACGAGGTATTCAAACAGGAAAAATTGTGCAGGATGTTTTGACCATTATAAAACTGCTGATGTTATTTGGCTTAATAGTTTTTGGTTTTGCATTGGCTTTTAATAAGGAGGTGTGGCATGCAAACTGGCAACATCCGTTTACTATTATGCGGCATTCAGCAAGTTTGCCTGGTTATAATGGCAAAGATAATTTCTGGATGCATGTAACAGGATTCTCTGTGTTTGGCGCTGTTGCTGCGGCAATGGTTGGTGCAATACTCACAAGCGATTCATGGTATAATATAACTTTTATTGCCAGCGAAGTAAAAAATCCAAAACGCAATGTTGGCTTGAGTCTTTTTTTAGGAACGCTTATAGTAACTGCATTGTATTGTTTATGTAACGTAATGTATTTAGCAGTACTGCCTTTAGGCAATGCACCCGGCGAAACACAAAGCATTGCTTTTGCTGCAGAGAACCGCGTTGGTGTTGCTGCGGCTTTGCAGATATTCGGTGCTAAATCAGCATTGGTAATTGCTTTTCTTATCATGCTTTCAAATCTTGGCTGCAATAATGGGTTAGTGTTATCAGGCGCAAGAGTGTATTATGCAATGGCGAAAGATGGATTGTTTTTCAGAGCAACAGGTAAATTAAATAAAGCGGCTGTGCCTGCGAATGGTATATGGCTTCAATGCTTCGTTGCTATTTTGCTTTGCCTTAGCGGGAAATACGGAGACCTGCTGGATTATATTTCTTTTGTAGTAATGTTGTTCTATGTGATTACAATCGGCGGTGTAATTGTACTTAGAAAAAAACGACCTGAATTAGAGCGACCATACAAAGCATTTGGTTATCCTGTTGTACCTATAATCTATATGATACTTGCATCCATATTCTGCATTTCACTTATTATTTATCGTCCTGATTTTACAATCCGCGGGTTGATTATTGTGCTGTCAGGAATCCCTGTGTATTATCTTGTTGTGGCGAATAGAAAAAGGAAATGATGCTTTTACTTTTCATATCGGATTTAATACTCTGCTTCAACGAAAAAAATTTAGTGAAGTATTTTTTGATCATAAACTTTTATTATTTCTTCATTTGAGTTAAAAAGAAAAAAGACAAAGATTGAAGTCCCTAAATAAGGAATGTCCAAATGTTGAAGGCTATATGTATCTTCTCTTAATTCAGCTAACAAAATGTTTTTAGTAGGTTTCGAAAATAATATATAATAACTATAGATTTTTTTATTACTAAAAATTGAATCGATTCGAGTATCGATCGTTTGTTCAAAAGGTAAATTTTGTTTATAAAACTGGCTATCTAAGATTAAACTATCAGTCGAACAAATAACATCATTAAATAATTTAATGGGTATAAATCTTAATATCGGGCAAACATTAATATTTACATTATCTTTTTTTCCAAAAAGCGAATCTATATAAGCATAAGCCTTCTCAAATTTTTTATAATAATCTTGAGTATAAGTGTTTGTTTGGAAAAAGACTGTAATGAAAACTAAATAGAACAATTTCATAAAATCAAAGATTGCCACAAAACTATGCAATGAAAAACCTGATACCACGAAATCCTTACCTCTGGTGCAAGTATGCTGCCATGCTTTTGTGTATTAGCATACTTATGCCTGTTTATGTTTAAAGTTTTTTTGTTGCTAATATAAATTAATTTGGAAAGTAGGAAGAACGTTTATTTCTATGCGCACAAGATGAAAGCAAGTATTGATCTTTTTAATATAAAGCAATTAAAAGAATTGATACGCAAGGTAGAGCAGAAATCAAAAAATGTAACAGATACAAAGACTATTCCTGAAGATGTAAGTTTTATATCAACCTATATTTCAAAGATGCATGAGTGATATGAAAGAATATTTTGGGCTGCAGTAATTCTTTATATCATTTATTTAAGGGTATAGTTAACTGACCACCTACAAACCATGCAGGTTTATCATTTCTGTCAGAGGTTATTGTTGCATTATCCAAATCAAGCGGTGTTACTAATCCAGCACCAACCTGAAGAAACCCTCGACTGCCCAAAACAGTCACCGGTATTGCAGCGCCGAATATTATTTTCATGTTCGAATCTTTAGATGCTTCTAAATTTCTTAACGGGCTTAAAAAACATTGATTAACGGTGGCAGGCGTATCGCTTTCTGCTTTACTCAGCAACTTATCAATGGCGCCGTTATCAGCGGTTATCAATTGCGTCCACCATGCATCTTTTTCCATATCAGGCAACCTGAGATAGCGATCTATTTTCGCAAACACAACTGATTCTAATGATTTCATTTTTTCGCCTGCCGGTAAATTAACTATCTGCAAAAGATCGCGGCTTAAATCCTGTACGGTTAAGGCAGCCAGCCGCCTTGCCTCTATATGATTTCTGTCACCACGATGATCTTTAGCAATGTTTGCATGTGATAAAATATCTGTATCTTTTTTAGCCTCTTCAGCACTTGCTTTATAATAAGCGGCAGATTCTTTTGTACTTACATCTTCCATGGTGTGAAGCAATGATACAGACTCCGTTCCAGGCACACTGCCTGTTACGAGTTCGTGCCCGAAACGATAATCTTTATTGATGAGTTCAATAAAATTTGAATGTGCAAAGAAGTCTTCCACCGCATGAAAAGCAATGCCTAATTCATTCAGGCCATCTTTTGTAAGTCCCAATTTTATAAATGAAGCGAGTTTACTTTTTATATGCGCAATAGGATCGCTGCCTCTAACATTTGCATCAACCAAACCTGTTCGCTGGTTAGCAAGAAGTGTTCTGTCTCTCCATTCATTTTTTTCTCTGTCCCATATATAATTATCAAAATGTTCAGCCTGGCTGTAACCACCAAATTTGCCCGGGTTGCATAATAAGATAGCGTTGCCAAATCGCGGAAGCTGGCTATAATCACGCAGCTTGTTTCCTGTTTCAATATCTTTTATCTGGTCTTCGGTAAAACCACCGCCGGTTAAACCTGCTTCATCAATTATATGATGGGCATCATCAGTAAATCTTGCTATATATGTTTGCGGAACAGGTGTAGTTTTATTGGTTGAACGCTGCGCATCCTCTCCTGATTGTTGTAGTGTATGCGTTAATTCATGCGCTAATAATTTTTTCCCTTCAAATGATTCAGGTTTATATTTTTCATTGTTAAAATAAATATCATTACCAACAGTGAATGCTTGCGCATTTAATTCTTTTGATAATTGAACAGCATGATTATCTGTATGAATTTTTACGTTTGAAAAGTCTGTACCAAAACGGCTATCCATAAAACTCCTCGTTGTTCCAGATAGTGAACTCCCACCATCTTTTGTTGATTGTATTTGATTGGATATGCTATCACTTGCCACACTGTTATTATTTCCTGTTTCTTTTTTTTGAATAAATGATAGTAAAGGTTTGCGGTGCGCTTTTTCTTCTTCTTCACAATGTGCACATTTACGCTGAATAAAATTTTGTTCTGGTATGTGCATTAATTTTTTATCTGTATTTAAATCTGCTTCATGATCATTTAAAAGTTTTTTATCAGTAAACTCCCCGACCGATGCTAATGCAGCAGGCCGAACAACAGGTGATATTGATATATGCTCTTTCAAAAAAATAAATTATTATTTTGATAAAACACAATAGTGCAAATACAATTGATACAAGAATCATTAAAATATTAAACAAACCGCCTGCTTTGTAACAAACAGCTTTTGTTATATTGGTCTCATAAGTTGTGCTGTACTTAATGAAGAAACTGTTTTTACAAAGTCTGCAAACAATGGCAAATCAGCAACAGTAGCAGTGGAAACGTGATCATTTATCGGCATGTTCTGCCTTAACCTGAAAAAATCTTCTACTATTTGTGCTTGTTGTTCGCGGTTAAAAGAAAGCAATCCTTTACCGGCAGCTCTTCTTGTTTGCAATTCAGCCACATCTCCATACTCGTAACCTCCTCCCCATAGTTGTGCATGCACAGCCTGAGGCATATAGATAGCGCCTGCATTTTCGTACTGCCATACATGCGTTAATTCATGCACCATTGTATCAGTTGATTCGGTGCCCCAGCTATTAATAGTATGAAAACTTGTATAAGCCCTGTGCGAAAATGCCGGGCCAATTACCGCGCCAGTATCTACTCTTACAAAATCAAAATTTATACTATTGCCAAAAACAGATTTGCCGGCCTTTAACTCTGATGCAGAAAGTATGCGTGTATTAAACTTTACAATATCCTGGATAGTTTCATAAGCTTCGCCAATACCTACAATTTCGAAACCTTGCAGCGCAACGGTGCCCAACCATTTCAAAAAATTCTTCCAGGTATCTACTTCAGCAAGCGATTTCCACCACTTGGCCGTCCATGGTTTAAATGTTTTAAGTCCGCGCCATAAAGTGGCTGCAAAACGATAAATGCGTTCCGGCAGTTGTGTTAACCAATAAGCAAATCGTTGAAAGATGCCTGCAATTTTATCAATCAATTGGCCGCCCAGCCATTTTATTGCATTCCAAATCCATTTTGCTCCTTTGCCAATCCATTGTCCTACTTTTTTTATGCCACCCCAAACAGCGCCTGCTGCTTTTTTTATCCACGACCAAAAGCTTCGCTGCACTTTTGGCTGTGCAGTAACTCTATTATTATTTTGCTGAATGGTGTGCGTTAATTCATGCGCTATTAATTTTTTGCCCTGGGTTGTAGAAGGTGCAAATTTTCCGGAATTAAAATACACGTCATTGCCAACTGTAAAAGCCTGCGCACTTAGTTGCGTGGAAAGCTGTGCAGCGTATTCGCCTGTATGTATACGCACATCAGAAAAATCTGAACCAAACCGGTTCTGCATAAAACTTTTAGTGTTTTCAGGTAAAGCCTCGCCGCTGCCTCTTGTTGCCTGAATTTTTTTTGAAACATCATTGCCTGCTGTAACTTCATCATTGTTTGTTTTGGTTTGAGCAAATGGCGACAAAGAACTGCGCTGCGCTTTTTCTTCTTCTTCACAATCAGCACATTTTTTTTGAATGGAAGGCGCTTCAGCCGCTTCTTCATTTTCATCCATCATCTCTTCATCGTCTGCAGTTTCTTCTTCATGCAAATCTTTTTTTTGAATGATTAAAGGACTTAAACTATTTGTGTATAATTTTTTAGTATAAATATTATTTTCTGAAACAGGATTTGCTGTTGCTGCAGAAGCTTTATCTGAAGATTGTTTATTTGTGCGCTGATGCATATTTGAGATTTTACTACAGTAGAAACACAGGTTCCAGATAAGTTTTATTCCATTTTTTTGCTAAATATTTTAAAGCTTTTATGATTTTAAAAATATACTCTTTATTTTTTTACTTCTGTTTTTTTAGTGTTTTTCAAACAGTTCATTAATAGTTTGCTGCTTTAATAAAATCATCATATTTAATAGCGTTAAAGCTTTCTTTTTTATAGTTATGTTTTCAGGTAGTAATAAACTCAACAAGTTTATTTCAATTTAATGATTCATTAAATTAATAGACGTGAGCTGAGGTATATTACTGGTAAGCATAATTATTTTTAATTAAGCATATCTTGGTCACCTTTGGCAGGTTATAATCACCTGCACACAACCAATTGATTGTACAATTTTTAAAGTTTGATTTTTTTTCAAAGTCTTTTCTTAATGCGTTAACATATATTGTTGTTTTGCAGCATCAGCAATATCTTTTGGACATTCTTTCTTTATTGTATTTGGACCAAGATCAATTTCAACGTCACCACCTATTTTACTTTTCCTTTCCAATTTTATTTTTACTCTTCTCAACAATGGAAGTATTTTTTTAGCAATCTGTTTGGTGTTTAAACCTTTTAAACTTTCCACGAATTCTTGTGTTCGCCATTTGCTTTCAGCATCGTTGGACATAAATTCTTCCACAACATGTTCATCCAGTGCTTTACCTTTAAGTTCTTTATCATCCACACTTCCATATAATTCATTTTTACCAAGCGTTTCTTCTTTCACTACTAAAAAATCTTTCAATACATTTTTTGAACATAGGTCAATCGCAAATTTGTGAGCTGCCAGATCAGAACAATATTTTTCAATCATTTTTTTCACGGTAACTGCTCTTTGTGATGACAATGTATGGTTGCCTTGGAAATGAGCGCTTTCATTAAGAGGACCTTCCGGCGAAGTGAATCCTGCTAATTCAGTAACAACAAATCCTCTTGAAAGAAGCTCGTGGAGTTTTGCAACCTCAGCATTATCTGATACCGGAGGTGTTATCTTATCTTCAGCATACTCTGCCCATTTAAAATGTATATACACTTCTTCAGATGTAGTTACACTACCCGGCGGCAGATGTACAATTCCTTTTGAAGGAGGAGCAGTACAATTACAATAAACTTTCAGTGGAACAAGCTTTGCTTTACACTCAGGCTTTGCAGGATGAGGCACATACCCCACTGTCGCGCCTCCTTTAGTTTCAGTATCATCTTTACTGAAAAAAGGTTTTATCTGAAAATCACCCCACTGGATGGTTGCATCAGCCGCAATATTTTTCACACCACCTACTCCAACGCTTAATTCACCATGTGCAGTTATCGAAAAATTTCCTTTTTTAATGATCACATCTAAAAAAGGAGTAAGGTTCTCTCCTTTCAAATCATCACCTAAGTTATTTAGATTGCCACTTTGTGCTGAACTGACTATTTTGTTTGCGATCTTTGTTGCTTCAGCGGGTACATCGGCACCTAATTTTATATCACCCAGGCTGTCTCCCCTGCACCATGTTACTACTATAAAAATATTCTGTGAATCTATTCCAGCATGAGCTTTGGGAGGATCAAAATACTGACCAGTCGTAATTTCAGCCACTTCACATTTTTCAGCATCTCCAGGTTGTCTTTGCACAAGCGGAGAATATGCAGATGTGCCTTGCTGAATGGTGTGCGTAAGTTCATGCGCCAATAAATGTTTACCTGCTGATGATTCAGGCGCATATTTTCCTTCATTAAAATAAATATTATTGCCAACAGTAAAAGCATGTGCGTTTAAATCTCTTGACATCTGCACAGCATAATTGCCTGTATGAATATTTACGTTTGAAAAGTTTGCGCCAAAGCGGCTTTCCATAAAACTTTTTGTTGTTTCATGCAAAGGGCGGCCACTGCATTGCATTGATTGAATTTGTGCGGAAACAGAATCATTCGCTACGCTGTTATTATTGTTTACAGATTTTTTTTGAATGAATGACGCAAATGGCTTGCGTTGAGCTTTTTCTTCTTCCTCACAATGCGCACATTTTTTTTGAATGAATGACGCTAATGGCTTGCGTTGTGCTTTTTCTTCTTCCCCGCATTGCGAACATTTACGTTGAATAAAATTTGATTCGGGCATGCGCATTACTTTATCTGCCATGGCATCTGCTTCATGTTCTAAAGGATCATCAACTGCGCCAATAGATAATTTTCTTTGAATGGGGAAACTCTCCAAATACTTTAGATTAATTTGTTGCTCAGGTATTTCATTTGCATTTATTACTTCTGTAATTTTTTGTGCAGGCGCATAATTTTGTTTTGATTCCTGTGTTGATGTTATTGAATTTTGTGCGTTCATAGTTCTAATTAGAAAGTTATATTATGTTCATTTTGATTCCGGAAATGAAACATTAAAAAAGTATACACGAATCAATTACTTCATAGCTTAAGTTTACTAAGGTGTTTGTGTTGCAGGTGCCGATGCAGGCGAAGAAAGTCTTGCCTGCCATCTTGCCCGTCTTGTATTTAAAAAATTATATCTGTGCGAACTTCTTGATCGCAGTAGTGCAGGATTTGCTGTAAATGTCATCACAGCTTCTGCAAAATCTTCCGTTGCCCCTCCAGTTACCATATATTCAGAAATCGGCTGTTCAACCCAGTTAGGGTCATTCCAGGTGGCAGCAGTAATTTTAAACTGAGCCGGTGGTGTTGAACCAGAAGCTATTGCTGACCGAACCTGCGCAACTCCAATATCATACAAATCCTGACCGGTAGAAGGATACCTTCCGATTTCGTTTATATAATCACGCATCATATCTGGATCCGGGGGCTGAGTCGTTCTTACTCCTCCTGGTGGCTGCATAGCGGCTACTTGTAGTCCATGACCAAGCTCATGAAAAATAATTCTCTTTGCAGATTCTTGTCTTGAAGGCAAACCAATAGGTGCTGCATGGGGATCTCCGTGATAACTTAATACGATGCCAGGAGAGCCTGGATATCTGCCCCGTGTATTACTTCTTGCAAATGGCAATCCCTTATTAGCTGAATTTATACTGCTAAAAATTGACAAATCAGTGTTTCCAAACATAGCACCTACATCGCTTCTGGCTACATAAGTTCCGCCTGTGCCAACTTCATAATAAATATTATAAAAAATAAGTTCAGTAACAGGTGGAAATCCACTGAATGTGTGGCTGAAGTCAGCAAACGCATCAACAATATATTGATAAATGAGTGACTGTTGTCCGGGATCCCATGATTGCCAGTTAGGCAATGTAGTTACAACAGCAGGATTTAGCCCCATTGACCTTATTTGGTCAGTAATTGATCCGGCACGTATAGCAGCAATTCCATACGTATTGCGCATTGTTTGCTCAAATTGCTGTTTGGTCATTGGATTAGATGAAGGCTGACGCTGTATATTGCCTGTTTGCTGCATTACATGTGTTAACTCATGCGCCAATAAATGTTTTCCATCTGATGATTCGGGTTGATATCTTCCTTCGTTAAAATAAATATTATTACCAACAGTAAAAGCTTGGGCATTTAACTGACTGGATACTTGCGAAACATAGTTGCCTGTGTGAATATTTACGTTTGAAAAGTTTGCGCCAAAGCGGCTTTCCATAAAGCTTTTGGTTGACTTAGGCATTGAATTGCCACCACCTTTTGTTGATTGTATCTGCGAAGAAATGGCATCACTTGCTTTGTTATTGTTTGCCTCAGATTTTTTTTGAATGAATGATGCTAATGGTTTGCGTTGTGCTTTTTCTTCTTCCTCGCAATGCGCACATTTACGTTGAATAAAATTTTGTTCAGGTATACGCATTACTTTATCGGCCATTGCATCGGCTTCATGTTCTAAAGGATCATCAACTGCGCCTATAGATAGTTTGGATTGTATGCAGAAAGGGTTTGATACTTCCGCTGAATTATTATTGAGATAAGTTTCCTGAAGGCCGCTTGCTAATGAAGTAGATTGTATCTGTTGTTGTAATATTGTTGGATTTGTTTTTATGTGTTCTTATTTATTAGTTAATGTTTGAATTAAATAATCTTCATTTAAAATATTTCTTCCGCTCATAAGCAACGGCAGCAGCATCTTTTTTTCCAAAAAAAATATCCAGCTTTAAGTCCGTTTGCATCGCATCCGTTTCAGCCAGTTGGACTATCTTGTTCCGCACGACCTGCTGATACGCCAAGCGCATATTTCTACGGTTACTCACCTGTTCAATCATCCTCATCTTTTACTTCGAGATGCGCTGACGCTAACACCTCGAAGAACGTGATCGCTGACAATCTCAGCAAAGCCGGTTGGACATAAGGCAGTGTCTCAGCCGTGGATTGTTCACGGTTGCGCCCAACCATGGCCTTTAATGCTCGTCCTCCGGCCACTTCTGATCTCTTCCGCGTACTCCGCCCTTAACCGCTCGGCCTCCTGCACCCTTGCGGCTTCCTGGGCCTCTTCAAGCATATCTTCGAGCTTTGTTTTGAGTGCATGCCCCAGAACAATCACATTATGACGGTCATCGTGCACATTACGACGGTCACCGTGTCGATCGAATCTCGCCCCCGTGAATAAGAGCATCGCCGCGTAACCATACCTGCGTAATGCGACGATTTGTTGCTGAGTGAACCGCCTGGCAAACACATATCCGTCGACCGCGCCCTGACTGACGCCGTGCTCTTTGACACCCTCAAACCCTGCGATCTGCTCGCCCGTGCTGCCCCCGAATGATGGCCTGATCAAATTATCCGGCACCCAATCAGCTTCCATGCCGAGCAGCTTTGCCGCGGCGCCTCGTGCAAAGCCTTCGCTGTAGGCTTCCTCGCTGAGTTTCGCCTTGGCTTCGGCCAAAGATCCGAAGAAACTGATGAACAGAAAGAGGACATCTTGCGGGCCTGGCAGACCGGCTTCCAGTACATTTCCCACCTTTGCAGCGAATCCCGCTTCCTTAGCCGCCGACACTCCCAGTTCAGCAGTTGCACGCTCGCCCTGCACAGCCACGTCTTCCACCTTGGCGATGGCCCCTTCGCTCTTTGCTGTCGCGCTTTTAGCCTTTGCGCCAGCCGATTCTTCTTTCGCCACGGCGCTCGCAAATCGCCTTCTCGAGGCCAATTGGTCCCATGTAGCCGCATTTTCCGCTGCCCGTCGCGCTTGATCTATATTTCCGATTTCTCGATTTAAATTCCGGATTTCGCCTAGATTGGACTCAATGTCTCTCAGGAGGTTCCCAGCTTGGGCCTGCCGTGGTGACCGCGGGTCGCTAGCGATGCCTTGCAACCAACCCCGGATCAGGTTGCGCTTAGCTCGCTTCGAAATTTCACTTGGGATTTCTACTCCCTCTTTCTCTAGAAGTTCCAACGCTGCCTTATCCAAACCTTTCTGAAATTCATTTCCAAGGAGGTTGATATGTCGCTTGATCGCCTCCACCTCTTCCCTAGATAATTGCGGAGGTTCTCCCGGAGGTGTTGCACGCGCCAAACCGACCCCAGTGCTGCAGGTGACGCGTATGTTTTGAAAACCCATGCCAACCGACACCGCGGCGGCGTGCGCATCCTGTTCATGCGGAGCCGAGGGGTCGACTTCCGGTGCGGGTCTACCGCTGCCGCCAATCTGCTGCACTACATGGGCCAGCTCATGAGCCAGTAACTGTTTTCCTTCCTTTGATTCCGGCACATATTTTCCTTCATTAAAATAAATATCATTGCCAACAGTAAAAGCCTGTGCATTTAATTGATTAGATAATTGCGATGCGTCATTGCCTGTATGAATATTTACGTTAGAAAAATCGGTACCAAAGCGACTTTCCATAAAACTTTTAGTTGTTTCATGCATTGCATTTCCGCTACCTTTTGTTGATTGTATTTGATTGGAAACACTATCACTTGCAACAACACTATTATTAAATGAAGATTGTTTTTTTTGAATGAATGATGCTAAAGGTTTGCGTTGTGCTTTTTCTTCTTCTTCACAATGCGCACAATTTCTTTGAATAAACTTTTGTTCAGGCATGCGCATTACTTTATCTGCCATAGCATCAGCTTCATCTTCTAATGGGTCATCAACAGCACCAATAGATAATTTTCTTTGAATGGGCAAACGCTTGTAAATATTTTCAGGCTGAATTTCCCGCGCATTTAGTATTGTTTCATTTGCTGATGCAGAAGTGGTTTCCCGGTGAGGCGATATAGTTAATTTTTCAGCCATGCTATTTTATGTTCACACGAGTGCTCTTAAATTATTACAATATTTATCACTCACTCCATTACCAGTACAGGCGGTTATCGGCCCGTTTGCAGGGTCATGCTTATCCACACCGCCAATATGCCAAAGCTCATGCGCCAGGTGATTGCAGTTGGGGTTTGGTGTAGATTGATTCAAGCCTAAAATAAAGTATTGCTTACCGGTATATTTATCGTCAAAAGTTTTGCTAACAGTTACACCGCCACCGCTTAAAGGCACATCATCTACCACAAGCATAGGAATACCTTTTGCACCATCAAATGTTTTTCCTGTTCCAATTGCAGTTTCATCAGCGGTAAACCTCCACCTGTCTGTTGCCGTAGCCGGTGTATAAGCATCCATTTTTGAAGAGCCTGCAACACGGTCTTTATTAATTTCCATTTTCAAATCAAGACAGCAATTTGCAAGAATAGTTTTTGCTACAGCTACCTGCTTGTTAAATTCTTTGGTAGCAGCTTCATTCATTTCCCTGCGGAAATATGCAGTTATCCAGAAGTCTTTCTTACCACCTGTGCAGCCATCACATTTGCCATCTGAACAGCTTCTTTGTAATGATGTTTGATTGCCCTGCTGTATGGTATGTGTTAACTCATGCGCCAGCAAATGTTTGCCTTCTGAAGATTCGGGCTGATATTTTCCTTCATTAAAATAAATATTATTGCCAACTGTGAAAGCCTGTGCATTTAATTGATTAGATAGTTGCGATGCATCATTGCCTGTATGAATATTTACGTTTGAAAAGTCAGCACCAAACCTGCTCTCCATAAAACTTTTTGTTGCATCAGGCATTGAATTTCCACCACCTTTTGTTGATTGTATTTGATTAGAAATACTATCGCTTGCAACAGCATTATTATTTATTAAAGATTGTTTCTTCTGAATGAAGGATGCCAATGGTTTTCGTTGTGCTTTTTCTTCTTCTTCACAATGCGCGCATTTGCGTTGAATAAAATTTTGCCCTGGCATGCGCATTACTTTATCTGCCATTGCATCGGCTTCATGTTCTAACGGATCATCAGTTGCGCCAATGGATAGTTTTCTTTGAACAGGTAAACGTTGGTAAATATTTTCAGGATGAATTTCATGAGTATTTAATACTGCTTCATTTGCTGATGCAGTTATTGTTTTAGAATGAGGCGCTATAGTTAATTTTTCGGACATTCAATTTTATTAAAGCAAACTATTTAACCAATCTTCTCCCAGGGCCAGGCGTATGAGTTGTTTCTCTAAACAATTGTAAAGTGAGTTGTGCAATAAAACAATCCATAAGCGCCAAATTCCTGTCAACCGCATCCAGCCCTATTAAACTGCTTAACCCGGCTCTATGCAGCACTTCCATTACTTGCATTTGCATATCGCGTATATGTGCTTCCTTGTCAGGAGTGGGAGCATCTTTCCACTCTTTATATTCTTTTGCATAAAACAATAACATCTTTCTCACACCACTCAAAATTCTAAGTTCTTCTTTTGTTGAAAGTCTCCACAGTCTTTGTATAACATTATCGCCGCAATTTTTGCGTACATCTTCTTCAAGACCGGCTAAAGTAGCAGCCATATCTTCCACATAATTTGTTTCACCAGGTGCGCTATCTCCTTTCTTGTTTATGAAAGAATCAGAAATGCCGTTTTGTTGTATTGTATGCGTTAATTCATGCGCCAGCAAATGCTTACCTTCATGAGACTCAGGTGAATATTTTCCTTTATTAAAATAAATATCATTGCCAACAGTAAAAGCCTGTGCATTTAATTGATTTGATAACTGTGAAGAATTGTTATCTGAATGAATCCGTACTTTAGAAAAATCAGCACCAAACCTGCTTTCCATAAAACTCTTTGTTGATTCATTCATTGACTTGCCGCTGCTTTTTGTTGAATATATCTGGTTAGAAATTGTATCACTCGCAACACTATTACTATCCGCTTCTTTTTTCTGAATGGATGATGCTAATGTTTTACGCTGTGCTTTTTCTTCTTCACAAGCTGTACATTTTCGCTGAACAAAATTTTGCTCAGGCATGCGCATTACTTTATCTGCCATAGCATCTGCTTCATGTTCCAAAGGATCGTTCACAGCGCCTATTGCTAATTTTCGCTGAATAGTTAAATCGCTATTATTTACGTGTGAAGCTGCATGTAAAGTTGAGTTTTCGTTATTTGATGTACTTCTTTCAAAATTCATAACTCAACAATTTTGATAATTAAAAAATTAATAAAAATTTATTATTACAATGTCTTTCCTTCTTTCTTTAATTCTTTTTTTATGCCCTGCAATAAATTATCTACCGTGATTGCTTTATCATTTCTGTTTAGTGCCATCAGTGAAGCAAACTGTACTACATTCATAATTGAACCACCCGACAGTTCATATTGTTGGGCGATACGTTCCATATCTTCTTTTTTAGGCGGCTCACATTGCGGACTAAATGCATTGCTCCAGATTCTTAAACGTTCTTTAGGTTGTGGTTTTTGAAAATGTATTACAGATTGCAGCCTTCTTGTAAACGCTTCATCTACATTCTGGCGCATGTTTGATGCAAGGATAACAAGCCCAGGATAATCTTCCAGCCTTGTAAGTAAATATGCGATTTCCTGGTTAGCATATTTATCATGCGAATGCGAAATGTCTGTTCGTTTACCAAAAAGCGCATCAGCTTCATCAAAAAATAAAACCCAGTTTTTGTTCTCTGCTTTTTTAAAAACCTTCTCTAAATTCTTTTCTGTTTCACCAATGTATTTTGAAATTACCATTGATAAATCAATCCTGTACACATCAAGATTATACAATTTGCCAAGTAAAGAAGCGGTAAGTGTTTTACCAGTACCAGGCGAGCCGTGAAATAAAGCTTTATAACCAGGTTTTAATTTTTTTGCCATTCCCCAATCTTCAAAAAGCGTGCGGCCATATTGCAGCCATATCCTGATTTCATCTAATTGTTTTGCCGTAAAATCATCTACTACAAGATCGTTCCAGTCTAAACCTGTCTGCAAACGTTTTGCAGGAAAATCCATACTGAATTGCGGCTTGCGCAAATTGCCTGTTGTAAAAAAATCAATGTATTCATCGCTTATCGCAAGCTGTGCGCTATAAAAAGATTCACTGTTGCCTGCAGCATCAACCTGTAATATATTATGTGCTGAAAAAAAATGGTCGGGTTCAAACAATGCATACAAGCGAAAGCGACGATTAAGATCATTTCCGCCAAGCAAAAAAAGTGCGGTTTCAACAGTAGGTAAAAAACCGCTGTGGCGGTTTGCTTTCAATCCGCCAAACTCTGTGTAACCGCGGCCAATATTTTTATTCACTGATAAAAAAACATCCAGCAAATGCGGTTGAACATGCGGAATAAGTGCGAGTATAAGCACGAGCCGTTCATCAGGCGATAACTTGTAATATTTTACGAACTCGGCATATACTGATTTATCGTTGGTTAAGTTCGGCGGTGTTGTATCAATTATTTCTGCGGCCTCCGTTTTTTCGGGTAACAATAATGGTTCGGCAGATTTTGTATGTATTAATTTAGTCCACCAACCACCAGGTTTTTCTTCTGTTGTTGGTTCTATTTTTTCTATAGTTATTTCTTTTGGAAAATGATTTTTTAAATGGCTGTTTACATATTGCGCAAACCAATTTATTTCGCGTGAAAGTGTTTCAGCATTTTGATTGAGCAGGTTTGGTTTTCCTGCTGCTTCGGTTGCCAATGTGTCTTCATATTCCATACAAATTATTTTACCATTCAACAAAAATTAAATTGTAATTCCACGGCAAGGAAATAGTGGAATATCCCCATGGAATACTGTCAATTAATATATCCAGTGTTTTGCGTTCAACCTGCAACAGCCAATCATTTTCTTTTTCACTTAACAATCCATCGCGTTTTAAAAATGATTCTCTTAACCCATTTACAGATGTATTCTTCAATGCTTTCCAATGTTCAATTACAGATTCAAGTAATGAGACAGCTTCATTTATTTCAGATTCTTCTAAATTAATATCAAATGGAATTGGTTCTTCTATGTGCAGGCCACAAATAATCTTTTCTAATGTAAGATTATACTCAGGCATTTTTTGTGTGCCCGTGCTTAAAAATTTAAGCAGGTGAACTGCTCTGTATTGTGCATCTTTCGTTTTCCATTGCTCGTTGTGCAGTAAGTTTAAGTTTGTAAAAAAAGATTTTAGAAAAGGTGCCAATAAAATAATGCCTGCATGTTTTACCGTATGTTTTTCTATTATGATCTTTTCATTTTCTTCATTAAAAATTATTGTATCCTCTAAAAGCTTTTTTCCTTGTTCAGGATTTTGATGAATATCAATTTTATTTAAAACATCTTTACTTACATCGTTATTAAACATCTCAGAATAAACCTGCAGAAAAATTGGTTTGTTTTCAACAATAATTTTATTAATACTTTTTATATCGGTAAAAATTGCAGCAATATTTTTTTCAAAAATCTCTAAGAAAAAATTTTCATCTTTTATATGCCGAAAAATATCGGGAGCTTGTTTCAAAATGATGTTTTCCAGTGTTTCATCATCAATTTGAAGTGCTGTTGCACTTTCGTTTTTCAACAAAATATTTAACTGCTGTATCCATCTTAAAAATAATTCTTTCGTTGTCTTTAATTCGCCTATTAATGAAACTATCAGCGCTTTATTTTTTTGGGTTAACTGCAATGCTGTTCGTAACCATATATTTCTTTTATGCTGATAATGATAAAAAAATTGCTTTATTACTTCAGGGTAATGCGTAATTAAATCAATCGCTATTTCATCTATATTGATTTCAGATTCGCTTGCCCACCATGGCAATATTCCGGTTTGTAAAAAATGTTGAAACAGTTCTTTTTTTGAACGTTGTTGTAAGACTTTTTTTTCTGTTGAAGAAATGGCTGAAAGCTTTTGCGCTAATTCTTTTTCAAACTTATATTTAAAAGAAGCAGCAAAATTAGCATCAAAAGAATCGGGTGAAAAATACCCGAGATCAATTTCTAATTTATCTATGCGCAACCATTCATCTTTACTAACATATGCAGAGCAAATAATATCAACAGCATCTGTAATTTGTTCCTGGAAAGTAACACCAAAATTTTCACGAAAATTAAACGCCTGGTCTTCATCAGAACAATTAAATTGAAATTGCAGGCGATTAATGGTGTGAATCATACATAAATTTTGAAACTAACAATTTAACCATCACATTCTTCATCGCAAACGCAAGGCTGCAATGAATTGAGTTTATCAATAAGCGGATTTACAATTTCATATCGCGGCATTTCGTTTTGTGCCATTTCTTCAAGCCAATTGATATATACATCTTCAAACTTTTGCATTTCCTGTAAGCCAACCCACATTACGCGCACATGAATATGTGCAGGGAATTCTGTTTGTATCGTTTTCTCAACCAAATTTCGGAATGTAAGATCACGCAACCTTTTAGGCCAGCAAGGCAATACAACTGTAACCCTGAATGAATAAGGATCTTCATTGTTATCACAGGAATCTTCCTGGCAATAGAAATCAAGTTCAAAACCAAACCAAAGAATCAATGCATCTATTGCAAGGTCTATATCATCGGGTGCCTGGGGATCGTCATCTTCTATTTGTTTTTCCGTTCTTTTGCTGTAAACAAAATCGCTTTGCGCCAGTATTGCGCCTTTATCTCCGTGTATAATAAAACTGTACTGTGTTTTAGTAATGTCTTCCTGTTCTTCAAAGTTGGAAACAATTTCATAATTAATTTTTTCTGAACCGAATTCCTGCAGATCACGCACTCTTTGCGCAAGTGCTTCGTACGTTCTGAATTTTAACGGAAGCGGATCTGAATCATCTGCGAATGTTTGCTGAAAAAGAATTGATTTATCATCAACACTTTGCGGGATTTTAAAATATTCAAGTATCCACGGCATTTGATCGTAACATATCGCAGCAGGAATTCTTTTTATTCTTTTCTTATATGTTGGCGGGTCTGTATTTTCATTTAAGCCAATTCCCAAATCACATTTATTTAAACAAACATTTAAAAAGCTTACCGGTTCAGGCACGTCCTGGTTGTTATCATCAGGATTTAATACTTCATCTAATTTTGGACGCAACAAAATATGCTCTACTAAGTGCATGCCTTCGTTGCTATTAATTATTTTCATCAGAGCTTCTAATTTTTTAAACGCTTTTTCACGATCCTCGTTCGATTGAAACTCCTGGCTGGTACCTAATAATATTTGGGTATCTGCATCTGTGCTGTCATATAATTCAAACCAAAATGGCTCCATGGTTTCTTCATAGTTGCGTCGTCTTTGTTTCGTGCCATTTAAAAATTTAAAATAAATTCTTTCATCAGCGTATTGCAATATTTGATTTATTAATAACTCTGTGCAACAGCCATCACCAACTTCTACACTGGTAAGTAAAACGGTTTCTTTATTATCAGGATCAAGCAGCTTTATAATATTTTTACCGGCAGTATCTGCGGCTTCAACAATCACATAATCTGTAGCCAGTTTTCTGCAATTGATATCAGCAAAGCCAAGCAGGCGACTTACTCTTCTTTCTGCACCGGAAACATTTGAAGAATTCCAGGTATTGTATTTAGTGTAATCATACGCTTTGCCGCGTTGTGTACTTATTTTATAATACTCTCCGTTTTTAAGCATTCTTATTTTATCCGATACCATTCTTTCATCTACTTTATAAGGCGTGAGCCATTGGCTTATTGCTTCATACTCGCTTAAATCTTCACTAAAGCGTGCAAGCATGTGGTTTAAAAAAATATTGCGGCGTTTATTAAATTGTTTTGGTGTTTCTAATAAGTTTTGAAGTACTGCCGTGTAATCTTTTAAAATCAAATTCCAATGATCTTCTCCCCTGTTTTCATGATCTATCAATAAACTTTTCAGATCATTTATTTCACTTAACTGTGTTTCAGTATAATCAGTGGCAGAATATAAAGACCATGTAAAAGCAGTATGATGAATGCTGTCATCAAAAGAAAATAAATCTTTTAAATGGTTTAGCCGTACTAAGTAGTCGGCAAGAATTTGATCAAAAAACAAGAGATATCCTTTTAACTGCAAAGCCTGCACTTTTCTTGTTTCATCCGCATCTGCAGGCAGGCTGCCTTCTTCGCTTACTCCATAACATTTGGGCAACGTATATGCAAGCGGGTAAAAATCTTCAAGGTTCATATACTCACCTGCAGGAACGGGGAAATCATCCTCAGCACCGATAAGTTTATATTTTGCTTCGGTTGTTTTTAAATCTTTAAAAAGTTTAAGCATACGTTCAGGGCGTCTGTCTTCTTTTCTGCCCATATAATAAGTAATGGTTTCGCGTTCTTTACAAAACATTACCTGCGACATTGTTGGTTGTATGCGTGCTATTTTTCGTTTCTCTGTGAGGCCATCAATCCATTCGTTAAAATAATCTTTTATGGAGGCAATATTACCCACACCTGTAAATGGCAAATGCAAATAAGTAATAGCTTTTATGCCTGGTATGTCGGCAATCGCATTAATAATATCAGACAATCTTATATCGCGAAAGAGATCTGTTTTTTCCAATTCAGTATCGTCAATAAATCCATGTTTTAAAGGAGGGCCTTCAAATATTTCATCAACAAGATACGGTGTAAGTTCGCCGTTAACAAGATGCATTTTGGCAAGCATTTGTTGTATGGTATAAAAATGAACTGAAGGCGTAAAGTATTTATACAATGTAAAAAATATCTGAGACAGCACTACATCAGGATCAGCATATTCTTCCAGCACGGCAAATATGCCGGCGCCAACATCTTCATATTCTACTGCATCAACTGAAATAAAATCTTCGCAAAGATTGCGGTTAGCAGCAAGTTTTTCAACAACAACCTGTCGTATTGTTTCTCTTTCATTCTCCTCAATAATGCTTTCTTCATATTCCACCAACACTTTATATAAACCTTCGAACTCAACAATTTTAGAAGCTATTAATTGATTAAAGTCATCTGGTATTTGTTGCTTCTGCCAATTTATTTCATCAATCTGCGCCTGGATTGCTGCCTTGTCTTTATCACTTGTATTTGGCTTATTTAAATCAATTGTAAGCTCATTTAATTTATCTTTTTCAAAATCATTTTTATATTCAGCAGGTGTTATTGCATTTAATCCCAATTTTCCATAACAAACTTTTTCTGCGGCATCTGCACAAGCACAATCAGTATTTTTTTGGTGTGAAGGATAATTATAATCAATCCACACCGGCACCTCATAATCTTTGCTCATTTCAATCCATGCATTACGCACGCCTTTAATATCAATAATCATTTTACGATAATCATTAATAGTTAGCGGGGTATTGTGCAATATTTTTTTGGCAGTATAAAATATTTGTTTCCATGTATCTGCTGATGCATTTTCAGGAGCCAGCAAATCTTTTATTTCAAAACCTGTACGATAAGCAAGATCTGTTATAGCATAACAAACCGCATCTAAAATAGTAATGCCCGGATCAGAATTATTATAATTCGTCCAGATGTCACTTCCTAATTTTTCTATATTCTTAAACCCTTGCTTGCGCAATGCCGTAAAATCTTCAGCGGGAAGAAGTGGATTTGATTTTATTAATGAAATCGTTTCTGGCATAGTTTACAATTTATCAATCAATTAAGAACAAATTTTTATTTTGTTTTTTTGTGTTTTGCTGAAGGCTTAGGCGTCGCTTTTATTTTTTTTACATCACTTGTCGCTTTTGTTTTGGCAGGTACAGCTTCAACTGCTTTTTTCTTTGCCATTAATTTATCTGTTGTTTTTTTCGCTACCATTTTTTCCGGAAGTGATTTTAATGGCACTGCAGTTTTTATGCGGGCAGGCATTATACCAGTTCTCAATCTAAAAGTGTTCATGGCATTGCTAATGGTACTATCACAATCTGAAGGTTCAACCGGTGATATATATGGAACGATAATATGCTGCGGCACTGAAACAAGAATTGACCTCGGCGTACAAGGCTTTGCTACTATATCGCCTTCAAAGTCCGGATCACTTTTAAGAAACCATTCTATTTCAGTACAGTCGCAAATATGTGAAAAGAAGTTTGCAACATCGGTTTGTTCATTGCCTGTTGTCCTGTAAAAATCAATAGTTGAAATTGTTGTTGTTACTCCATCAATAACCTGTGTAATTGTTCTATCTGCATTTACTGTAAATGTCTGGCTTTGTATTTCAAATAATGAAAAGTAAGCAAGCACTGTGAACGTACCGGCCGGAATAGCTGTAATAACAGTTGGTACATCTTTTTCTGAGTTTACAGTTCTGTCAAGCTCTTTAATTTTTACAGGAATATCACCAATCAATTTTTTCACATCATCCTTATTACTATCATAAACATTTACATTAAGGTCTGTTACACCAACACCCATTGAAGGCGGGCAACAATCATTGCAGCAAACGCCCATAGTAAAATCTGTTATAAAATCTACATAGGTTCGTTCTTCTATAAAATTGATAATAGAAGATGCATATATTTTTTGATTGAATGATACTTCTGCATTTTCATCAAATGCCCATGGAGTAAGATAGTGAACGATCTCTTCGTTCAGCTTCTTCATGTAATAACCTTTATCGTTGCCCGCATAAAACTGCACTTTAAATGCAACAATAATTTGTTCGTACACCGGGTTTTTTGCATATACATGCACGAATGGAGAGGTGAGCGTTTTTAAATATTCCTGTATCGCTATTAATGTTCTGCGGCTTGTTTTAGGTTGCAACGGATTGGCTGCATTTCGATTTTTTAGATTGGCAATTGGAACCAGTAATACATGACCCGGCGCAATTTGCGGGCCGCAGCAGGTTTCTGTTTGAATGATGTCAACTACTTCAGCACCGCTTACTGGATCAGTAACAATTTTTGGATATAACTTATAATTTATTCTTTCCGGACTTGGTGGATGAATAATGGGAGAGCCCAAGGATAATTTGCCCATAAAAATGTCAGTAACTTCGTTAACGTAGTTTAATCCATTGCCTCCATAACCAACAAGCGTTATATTAATTGAAGGATTAGCATTTAAAAATTCACCTACTTTGTTTGCTGTAGCATTATTAAGAGCATTATTACCATCAAATATTATTCTCGCAGGAAAAACATCACCACCGCTGCCTGTTAATATATTTCTGCATAAACAATTCGGATCAGTATGCGTAATACATTTCACTTTATAAATTGATGGAAAGCGATCTAAAACAAGATGCTCATAATCCCATGCAGTGATGGCTCTTTGCTTATGACGCAACCGTTCACTTACCCGTGTATAAAATTCTTTACCTACTTCCTGGTGCTTGCCGTCAAATGATGCAAAAGGCTGTTGTACTTTACTTACCTGCGCAACCGGCACTGATAATTTACTGATGCTACCAGCAGACAATGCCACATCAAAATGTGATTGATCATTATTCTGATCCTGGAAAACTGCTTCCGCCGCCTGCGTAACAATATCTATCAATTGCGGTATGCGATTAGCATTATCTGTTACACTTGCACTTAGCCATAACAAACCATCTGTAATAACAGTATTGTGTGTGGAAGCATCTTCGGGTACATCAATTCTTATAATACCTGTAGTTTGAAAACCATACGTACCATCAGAAACAATACTTTCAGCTCTCATTGGTTTCCATTCATTATAACTTAAATAAGACCAGTTAATGGTTGGCGGATCATCATCTTCATCTTCAGCACTGCCTTCTGCAAATTGAAACAACATAGAAATGCTTTGCAGTGGCTGTAATTTTTCAAGACCAATATACAATGTGCCTTCCTGTATATCACCTGTATATTGATTAGTGATATTAGTAACACTGTCTTTTTCATCAGTAAGTAAGCGCACTGCAGTTGATGAGGTTGCAGCAGTTGCATCTGTTTTATCAGAATAATATTTTGCATAAGGGCTTATATAGTCAAATTGAGGAAGCAATGCATTTTTTGCATCAACCAACAGATATCCTTTTTCTGCATCTAAAGTTGTAAAATCTTTTGCAGGTACGGTAACGCCATTTTTATCAGTTATCTTCAAGTATGTTTCAACAATACCAAAAGGATAGATGTGAAAGAACTGGTCAGTTGCAGAATCAAGCGGCTGAAGAAGTGAATAATAACTAAGTGAAATTTCTTTAATCTTAAATATAAGTGCAACCCTTGCCATAAGTTGAAAAACATCAGTATTTGTTTTATTAGCAGTAACAGCAGCATCATTGGTAGTATTTGTAGAAAAACTATCATCTTGTATAATGGGAAGTTGATTTTCTATCCGGATAAACCTGCTGTTTGTGCTTTCATCCAGGTTTGCATAAGATAGCGGTATTCGGTCTACACTATATGGTTGAATACCATCATCATCCGTAAACAATATATTTTGAGTTAATGAGCCTTCCAAAAAATCGGTGCCTCTGGGCGTACAAAGTTTTTGCCATTGTTTTTTATTAAAAACACTTACTTTATAAATGCCAAATGAAAAAGCATCGTTGCTTTTAAGTGCTGCTGCATTTTGGGAAACATCATAGGAACCTATATCCAGCTTATCGAAACTATCCATTACATGAGTAATGTTTATTGTTAATTCACCTAGTGGTTTATTAAATATTTCATCACTGCCAATATAAAACGCACTGCCTTGCGTTGGAAAAGTGGTGAATGGATCAAAAGGTTTGCTTGGATCAATTTCTCCTAAAGCATTCTTAAGTTTCAATACCTTGAGGCCATCGAAATATGATGGGAGAGTTGGCATTGAGGTGCCAGTGGTGGTTGACATGACTACATTAATAACCGATCTTCCATTAACGGCAATTGCCTGGGGTTCAAAGCCAGTATTCACAAATGCAATAGTTGCGCTTTTTGATGTATCTATTGTAAAACTACCATCAGCATTAGTCGTGGAAGTACTTTTATTGCTCGATTCACGTATATTAACTCCGCCTAGTGGTTTACCATCGGTATCCTGTACTGAGCCTGTAACCGTAATCGGATCAGTAGAATATTGATTGATTGAACCAACTCTTACAGACATTGATATATCATTTATCGGATCAAAATCGCTGTAATTAATATCAATGCCAGGCCCGATCATTATTTGCAGTACAGGATAAGGTGTATTGTAAAAAAATCCCTGGTGCAATTTGTTGTTGAAAGGAATAATGGCAGGGGCAACAATGGGCAGGTAAATATATAGGGTATCATTATCTTTCAAATAGGCATTATCCAGGTCAGCTAAATCTGCGGGTAAATTAAAAATTTCGTTTGTATTTACGTCATTAATAAAACTCTTAAACTCATCGCTTTTATTATTTTTTAAAAGCCAGTTGTTGTCAATTTTTAGCCATTCTTTTTCAGCACTCAGCAAAATTTCAAAATCTGTTTGATTATTATTGAGTAATTTATTTAAATCATTTATTTGAAGTGAAATAAGCCTATTGCCACCCTGCAATACCAACTGTGGCGATGCAATGGCAAAACCAATTTGTGCCTGGTCTTTACGGTCTGTATCATCACCGGCAATAATTTGATCACAAATATTATTGGAAGCATTTAACGCAGCATTGCTTTGTCCAAAAGTTCGCCATTTAGTATTAGTCGGATCTGTAAATTTTTCACCCAGTCCATCCTGTGAATTGGCTACAGGACGTGCATATATATTTTGAATGAGTTGTTCAGTTAAAGGCTTTCCATCTGTTCCGGTTATTTGAACAGGTTGTTTTTGAATAAAAATATTTTTTATCTCTTTTACTTTAGCCTGGTTTACAACAAGGTCAGTTTCGGTTATATAAATTTGGTCTTTACCTGATGCATCTTTACCTGCTTTAAGCGCAGTGCCTGGCACCAAATCATATTCAGCAACATCTTTCGCCAACTCAAATACAATATGTACTTTATCAGGTATAGATGGTTTTGCTGTAAGATGTAATACATCGCGGTAATAATAATCAAGCATTCTTTGTGTAATGCCATTTACCTGGTCTTGCGCCAAACGGAAAAGCTGTAAAAAAGCTATGAACAAAGCCATGTGCGGCTGATGCGCCGGGTACTGCTCCAACGCAAACTGCATATAGCTTTCGGAATTAGTAATTAGCTGGCTTATAAAACCATAAAAGCTATTAAAAACGTCATCTACATATAATGCTGCATTTGATATTTTTTCTTCTGTATCTGTTCCCTGGTAAATAGAAATATCTGCATTGATAGTATCATCAAGCCCCCAAATATTTCTGTTTTTAATTGCAGAATAATCAAGGTTGAGCGGATGTTTTGAGTCAACATATTTAAACCCTTCTTCATAAGCAATTATTTTTTGTGCCTGCGCTTTAAGATTTGAATTAATGGCAAGCTGCAGATCAGCATACAAAGGATTTTCAGGAATAGCCAATGTATACCAGCCATCAATTTTTACAACCATTCCAAGTATAGGGTCAAACAAATCACCAAACAAACCGTGCGTTGGATGTGCATCAAGCTTTGCACGCAGTTCTTCATAATCTTTTTTTATTTGCCAAATATCTGTTTGAGAAATAGAAGCGGCAATCACAGCTATGTCACGTCTGAAAAATTCGCTCCAGCTTATTTTAGTTTTATCTTCATCACCGGGTATAACACTTTCAGGTATATCGTAAAACCGAACCTGGTTGGCATAGCGTTTTGTAAACACAAGCAGTTCTTCAATGCTCCTGTCGTCAATCAATGCATAAGAAGGATCAAGCGCTTTTAAATACCTGCTTAACTGGCCTGAACCATCCCTGCTTACTTCGCTACTGCAATTGCAACAATCTCCCATTATAAATTAATTTTAATCAGTTTAACAATGCAATGAACTTTCATAGCTCTTTGGTTTATGCTGTTTCAATATTAGTTGCCTCATTCATGTAGAAAGGAAACACATAATTGTATCTTGTATTGGTAGTAATAATGGTGTACTGAATATTTATTTCAAGTAATCCCTGGTCTTGATGCGGCGTAGTAACAAGCTCGCCTACAATTATGCGCGGCTCGTTTAAGGTAAGTGCATCCTTTACTATTTTTTCAATCATTGCAATAGTAGGCACATTCATAGGCTCAAACACATAAGGCTGCAGGTTGCAACCAAACGTAGGCAACATCACACGTTCGCCCGGCATAGTTGAAAGAATAATTTGAATGCTGTTGTGTACATCCGCTTCATCTGAAAGCATTTCCACTCCATACCATTCGCGCCGGAATGTTATAGGAAATTTCCAACCGGTTCCTAAAAATGATCTGTCAATTGTTTCTGTATCCATAATCTATAGTTTTTTATTAACCTCCAATAATTACTGTTGCACAGCCTGATATAATACTGCCGCCATGTGCTGTTAAATCTCCTTGTCTAGCAGCAAATTTTCCGTTAATCTTAACAGTGGAAGAACCGATAGCTATGCTGTTTGGCGGAGGCCCTGCACAAACACATGTATCATCTGCTGTAGCTGCCGGTGATCCTGCTATAAGAACCGTTCTGGGAGAAATTGGTATAATAGGATTGCCTGTTGGTGCTGTATGCGGAGTGCTTCCAGGCGGTGGATTTGTTAATGGACAAACATGCTTGTCTTTAATTGTTGCGGCAAATGGCATTGTTTAATTTTTATTTTTCAGGAATATTTTTAGTGACAAGTGAAACGGAAAACATGAAAAAGGTTTTACATTTCAACTCTTGCTTAATTAATCATTACCTGCATACCTTTTATAATTACATTACCAGTTCCTGCCTGTATCGTAATTCCTGACGCATCCATTTTAATGGTGTTTTGATTTTCATCTTTTATTTCCAAAGCATTCGAATCATTATTTAAGATGATTGATTTTTCTCCGCCGGCTGCAGTTGTTGCCAATAAAGTAACGCGTTGGTTAGTGTCATCAAAAATCAACTTCATTTTTTTATCTGTTACAAAGCCATATTGCAGCGTTTTGTCCTGCTCAGGCAGCGGCGATTTTTTTGAATCCTTACTGTGTAAATAACCCAGTATAATAGCTTCCCTCGGATCATCATTTAAAAATCCTAAAACCACTTCATCGCTTACCTGCGGGCGAAAGTATACGCCCCTGTCCTTGCCCGCATCAAGTGTCGCTACTCTTGCCCATATACCTTCACCGTTACCTTTACCTTCATCGTCAAAAGCAATTATTGGCACATGCACTTTTACCCGGTATTGGCCACCTTCATCAGTATCATCCACATCTAATACAACGCCTATCTGCAAACCATTTATTCCTGGTAATAATCCTGAAGCTGGTTTATTCATTACATCTTCCTGTTTGTAAAACCAATCATCTCTCCATCCAAACTGAATATCTGTTTCCCAGGAGCCTTCGTAATGATGTAGTACCCCGGTAACAAATACATTTCCGTTAAAGTGGTTGCCAACACCGGCAAGCGTAATAAGATTTCCAGGTTTTACTGAAGCATTGCCCTGGATGCGCACACGACCAATCACTTTTAAAAGTTCGTTACGTGTTGCGTAAGCATTACTCCAGTTTTGCAATTGTGTTTCTGTAAGATGACCTGAATGATTGAGTTTAAGTTCTGCGTTAAGCACCGCTCCTAAATCAACCGCTGAATTATTAGCTCCGGAATTTAACAACGAAGTGGGATTGCTTGCTGCACTGGCTGCACTGCTTAATAATGATGCGGCGCCTGATGATACCGGGCTGTTCTCAACAAAATCAGTAGAGCCGGGATCAGATTTTTCGACAACTTGTTGTGTATAATCCCAGGAATAACTTTTTATTTGTTTTACCTGTCTGCGTGCGTCCATTTCTGCTTCAAAATCCCAAATGTTATCACCGTAGGTTGCCGTTAAAACAGGTGAGCCAGTGGAAGAAGGTTTTTTTACGATGAGTTTGCCATCATCTGTTAAAACAAGCATACCGTTAGCTTCTGCTCTTGTTACAATAAAATCCCAGTCTGTTGCATCAAATTGAACAAGCTGCTTGTATGAAAAAGTAGTTGAATCAATTTCTTTGCTAAGACCATCAGCCAGTGTGGTTATTACATCGCTATCCGTTTTGTTGATGTAATAAATACTCTTTCTTGCCGCGGCTAATTTTATGGCTTTATCTTTTGCTTCAATCATCAGCAGTGATGAAGCTCGTTGCCTTATTTTAATTCCATGTTTTACAATAATGCCTTCAAACACTGTATCTGCCTGGGTCTTGTATCCCAACTGTACTTTAATGGTATTGCCTGGTTTAAATTTATCATCATTGCTTAATGGAAAATCTCTTTTTGATGCTGAGCCGTCTAGAAAAATTATTTTAGCATACGCTATTTTATTAAACGATTTATTAACTGTTATCTGTGATAATAGCACTTCCTTGCTCAATTCTGTTCCATTGATAAAAACTTTTTTTAAAATTATACCGGTGGCGGAGCTTGTTGAAGATGCGGTTGCAGCCATGTTTAATGCTTTATTTACTTATAGAATTTAATCATTAAATAATGGGCGGAAATACAAGCGTACTTCCTGCCTTTAATTTTCTAAAATTTTTCAACTTATTCACCTTTGCCACCTGTAAATAATAGGTCTGATCTCCGTAAATATTATAGGTTAATAATGGTAGAATGTCTCCTTCTTTTACCTGTACACGGTGAGTTAAATCAGGAGAGGAAAGCATGTTCAGTATATTTTGTAATGTACCTGGTGTTCTTTCTGTAAACGATGCGGTTACCTGTGCACGAAGAGGCAATCCATATTGATCAAACATAGTATAAGAAACGTCTGAACTATTAAGCACACATGCACAAATAAAAGTACCGTACTGAACTAAAAGGAATGCAGGCTGGTGTAAAAGTCCTTTTACTTCTGTAGTTGCTGCTCTGAATAAAGCAATTTGAGCTATAACAGGAATTTTAATACCATTTGAACCTACTCCTGTACCATCTATAGTAAATACAAGCGTAAATTTTCTTGGCTTAGTAGCCTGATAATGCATATCTGAACCACTACTTCCCGCAGGACAATCAGTATTCCAATCCAAATCCTCATGTATTGCAAAGTTTTCCGGATTAAACATGGCAATAAATGGAATGCCAATAGGGAAAGTATCATCATTAATAGGAATGATCTTTAAATTAAAAGCTGCTGCACTTGCGAAGTCCATTATCTTTCTTTTTTTTCATTAATAATTTCAAGTACTTTTTGCAATAGTTCTGCATCCTGACCACTGTTTGCACCAGGAGGGCATTTAGGTTCATTTGCAGTTCCGGTACTTGGCCTCGGATCAACTACTGCACGAATGATTACTTCATTTATTTGTACTGGCATTTCAGTTATTTTATTTGTTCGAAATACTGATAAGCAAGCTCCATAGTTTCAATAACGATTGCATTTTCACTTGACTTTAAATCAGACATTGACCATTTTAAAGGATATGCCTGTATAACATTCCACTTCGCTACGGGCTGGTCTGCCTCATCTAAAAGTGTGATCAATATATCCGCCGGTTTAAAATCAAATACAAATACTGTGTAGTAAGTATTCATGGCAGATTTAAACCAGTCCAGAAATTTCGTACCTGTTAACAGTCCTCTTTTTAAAACAAGATTTGGATACTTAGCACGTTTCGGAAGCTTATATTCAAACCGGTTTTCACCACCTGAACGCATTGGTTCTGTTTCCACTTCAAACGATAAGCCGCTCACTTCCTGGAAACGCTGTTCGGTATCGCCGTCTATTCCATTAACCTCAACCTTAAAATGAAAGCCGGTGGGCGGATAATACGCAGGCATAATAACGCTATTGTTTTACTAATTGAATTCCTTCATGCACCAGGTCAAGTGATTCGATTGCTACATCATTGCCCGAGGCCTTAAGCCCAGGGCCTTCACACTTAACAGGAAAGGCCTGTAATATCTTCCAGACAAAAACAGGTTGCTGTTCATCGTTTAGTAATGAAATGGTAAGGTCTCTGCGTTCAACATTCGGATTGCCGTTATTATTAAACCAATTATACAGATCGTAGTTACCGGCAACAATTCCTCTTTTCAATGTTACGTTACCGGCTTTATGTAAGCCCGGTCTTTTAAGTGGCAGTGTAGTGCCTGGCATAAGGCCGTCTCTATATTCAATAGCTTGTATTTCCTGTGAAAGGCCGCTGACTTCAGAAAAGCCAATATTGTCTGCGCCAAATGAAACACTGAAATAGAAAACCGGCAAAGGATAATTAGCCATAGTTTTAATTTTTATTTTTTAAAAAGATGATTATTGAATTAAGACGTTTGCATCATTTGTATAAATCTCAGGATAACAAATTCTGCTGGTCTTGCTACAGCCATTCCTATTTCAACAATAAGGCGGCCTTCTAATATATCAATAGACGTCATTGTTTTTCCAAGACCAATATTTACAAAGAATGCCTGCTCAGGTTTTGCACCTGCTAAAGCGCCATCCCGCCATTTTAAAGTGAGATAGTTTTCAATCATCGCCTGCAGCTTTACCCAGGTAGCCGCGGTATTAGGTTCAAATACTACCCAGTTGCTTGACTTCTTTATAGATTCTTCTACCACGCTGAAAAACCTGCGCACATTTACATACTTCCATTCGTCATCATTTCCATCAAGCGTTCTGGCACCCATAACAACCGTTCCATATCCGGCCACATTTATAATTGCGTTTACTGATTTCCCTGTATCTGTATTTACATTTAATAAATCCTGGTCGGAGCGCGAAACATTTACGGTAGGTTTTACAACACTTAATAAACCAACATTTGCAGGCGCTTTCCAAACACCCCGTGCATCATCAACACGTGCATATACGCCGGCAATAGCAGCAGAAGGCGGCAGCTTAATATGATAAGTACTATAAATAGCTTTTATGGCGCTATACATAGACGAAGCAGCAGCTTGTAAAACACTCATAGTTGAGCCTGTTCTATCTACGTCAGGAGCTACAGGAGCAGCTCCGTTTATTGTATAGGTAGTGAGTGTTAAATTCGGAAAGTCGAATTGATAATTATATGTTGTTTCAAGCCATGGATAATATACTGCTCCAAATTGTCTTATTAAAATATCTATAGGAACATTACCAATAGCGGTAGTAACATCTGTATTAATCGAAGTAGTGGTTTTAGGAACAGTTGATGTACGTGTATCAATTACGGCAAACCTGTCTTTCAATTCTGATGCCTGTACCAGCATTTTTTGATTTACTTCATCAAAGTCTGACTGCCCTAAAAAAATAGCATCCGGCACCAATAAAATAGTTGGTTCATCTTCCAGTGCTATTAAATCCAGCCCCGCTTCAATTGCTGCTTTATCTACGGCAGCAGCATATTTTCCAACAGAAACTATAAAGCATCTGCCCCCGCCATTTTCAAAATAATGCTTTACGGCATGATACAATATATGTTTTCGAAGATTAGTAAAATTAGGCGTGATGGTTACTTTATATCCCGTTGTGTTGGTACCGGTTTTTAATTCATCTACTGCAATGGTAATATTAGCAGAATCTTCCTGTTCTGCACCGCCAAATATTTGTATGTAATCTGCAAGCCCGTTAATAGGCGTTGGTAAGTTTAATACATCGTCTGTTACAGACATTGTAGCCTTCTCGGTATACCCTACAAAAGCTGGTACTGCAGACTCTACCTCAGCAATTGAAGGTGGCAAGGTTGGTATATCTTCTGTGTATACACCAGGCGAACGATAATTAGCCATTAGTTTTTATTTAAAGTGTAAGAAAAATATCAGAATAAATTTGAGGAAGTGATGTTGCATCAAGATTGCTTGTTGGCGCATATGGTAAGTGGTCTTTAACCACTGCTTCTCCTGCATCACCAATATATTTTGTAAGCTTAAAATTTAATACATCAGGTGTTACACCGGTGGTGAAATATTTTTCCCGGAGAAGCAATGGACTGTTTGATATAAAAACAAACTCGGTGTCCGTGGTAACAGTTCTGCTAAAAGTGATTGTTGTATCATTGGTTAGTATATTTAGTTTGTTAATAAAATCTGTTTTATCAGGTGCAGACAATACTGCCATTTCCAAATAAAGCGGGCTGTTGGTTTGAAGCTGAATGGTATAGCGCCATAATGTTTGGCGATTATTAAATATTATGTTGTAAAAAGGTTTGGCAGCAGCAAGCGACCTGTCTGGTTCAATAATTCGATAGTTTGAAGGAAGTGTGGAGGACAATGAAAGTTGTATAACACCAAATACGGGTTGTGTAGCATATTTCCCTAAATAATAGAAATCTTCTACCGGCAAATTGTTTATTAATAACTGGTATTTCCCAAACGGAAATGTAGAAAGATTAAAACTAAGATCACTTTGCCCCACTTGAGTAATTAATGAAGCAGGATTAATTGTTTGGCCGGTTAAAACATGTTTTACAACAGCGGTGTTTGGCAGAATTACAAATGCCGCATGAAAATGATAATTTTCATTTGATTTTTTAATCACATCATTAACACCATCCACGCCACTTGCATTTTTTGAAAGATGCAAATTGTTTCGCAAGGCTGCAGCATCGGTTACTTCATTTGAGAAATAATAAATATTATCGCTGACTGGTTGTGCAGACAGGTCATCAAAATTTATAACATCCGTATTTTTCAGCACCATTAAAAAGGTCAGCGCATCTTCTTTTTTTGCTGCAAACCTTAATAAATCATTTCCGCTTCCATTTGTACCTGCAACGTTTGCTAACACAATAAATCCGCCATTAACATCAGTATTTTTAAAAACCATACTCATCCTTTTCATAATATTTATGCAATCCTGTGTAGGAATAATTTGAATGTCTAATTCAGGTTGTACCAGGGTTTGCCTGTACACGTTATTTTGATAATATAATTGTATAACTGATACCCTTAATAGCTCTGCATATTTTACAAGAAGTCCATTCATATCTTTAATTAATTTTCCATAATACCTAATTGTGTTACAGCACTTGAAATATCGTTGCTCTTTGTATCAAATGCAGTAAGTAAAATCATTTTATACACTGCACTTGGCATATACTTGCCGCCAAACATTCCCCATAAATTATTTTGCTGTTCAAAAGAAAGATTGATTAACCTGAAACTAAGCCGTTCTATTAATTGCCATGGTTTTACAGCAGGCGCAGTAACGCTGGTATTTAAATTTGGATACCGCTGTTCATCAAAAACAACATTCGCCTGGAAGAAACCTATCACATCTGATAAATCGCGCAATGCTGTTTCGTAATCATTACTGTGTGCTATAAATAATAAATGCAGGTTTATTTCAATAGGTGCATTCAGCGTTAAAAATTTATTGTTATCGGTTGGAAATATATAAGGTCGTTTTCCTTCCCTTCTCTCTTCTTCAATACCTGCAAGCGTAATGGTAATATGCGTACTGCCATCAGTATTAACAACACCAGTAGGTGATACAATTGCTTTAAGATCTACTATGGTACCCGGCGAATAGTTTGCAGGATCATTTTCCCTGTTTGCAATATATGCGTCAAGCTCAGTTTTTATAAATTCGAGTGCTGTGCGTATCATTAAGCAATAATATTTTTAACCGGTAAATAATTTTTACAAGTAGTATAACTAACTGCCGGCAATTAAACTTTAAAGAAGTTGTTGCAGGCATTTTTCAAATTCTGCCTAAGTCTTTTTTAGAGGGGGATTTGCTCTTTTATCTTTAAATGTAAAATCAAAAGCTTACAGGTAAATACAGAATAACGCCAACGCCGGATTATTTACGTGAACATTCATTATAGCCACATGAACTAATTTAAAAAACTACTTGCCAATATTTTTAAAAATGGTTTGCGGTAAAGCGTGCTTAAGCTTTATAGAAAATGTAAAATCAAACTCAAATGTCTGGTCTTTACAATTTCCGCCGGAAAGCCTGTGAATATTTATGGCGCAAAAGCGGTTTATACGCACAAACTGGCCCGCAGGTAATTGCAACAAAAAATCTTTAAGTGTATTGGTACGAATGGCTTTTTTAAGTTTATTGTTACAGGCCAAATGCACATTCACTAAATGGTCGCAACTTTCTATCATAATTATATCGTTGGGCCTGGCATAAATGTGTTCACCCTTTTTTAAATAAAAACGAAAAAGATTTTTTGAATCAAGATGGTTAAGCAACAATTGCTCTTCATTTTTTACTGATTCATTTTGCTTTTTAAAAAGAAAAATTTCTTCTTCTCTGTTATTTTCAAACTTTTTATTTTTTAAAACCTGTAAATTATCGAAGGCATCAACCTTGTAAACTGAAGAATCAGGTTCTTTGTTATTTTTTATTTCTTGATACTGCTTCATAAAAAAGAAAAAAAATTAATAACTAAAAAAGCAAACAACAGAAATAATATTTCATCAGTACATACAGAACGTTGCAATCCTGCGATTGATTTTTGCAAATAAAAATTACCTTTTAATAGGCTATTGGTTAGCGGTTACGCCCGAATTAGTTTTCAATAAGACGAAAATTCTGAAGAGGTTATGCTGTAACAAACTTAAAAAACAATTTGATATTTCCAACACTTAATTAAAAAAAAATTAAAGAATTCAATACATAACTTTATGCGTAATAAATCTGTAAAAAATCATACAATGAAACTTGCATTTGTTTTATCAGCAACCTTATTTTTAATAGCTAAACTTTACTCCCAGCATTCCATCAGTTGCTATACATCAGTCGGTTTTTCACAGGTTGAAGTAACAGATCATTTCTGGAAACCCAAGATTGATCTTGTTGCAACAAAATCTTTACAGGCTTGCATTTATCAAACTGAAATTGCTACACCGCGTATTCAGAATTTCATCAATACAGCAAAACATTCAGGAAAGTTTGTTGGAATTTATTATGATGACAGTGATGTGTATAAAGCGCTGGAAGCAATGAGTTATTCTTTAAAAAATCATCCTGATACTGCAATTGAAAATACCGCCGACAGGTGGATAAATTATATTGCTGCTGCACAAATGTCCGACGGTTACCTGGATACTTATTTTCAGCTTGGCGATATTTCCAAACGCTGGACAGAATTGGAAAAGCACGAAGATTACAATGCCGGCCATTTAATGGAAGCTGCCGTTGCATATTACGATGCTACAGGAAAAAGAAAATTATTAGATGTTGCAATCCGCCTGGCCAATCATATTGATACAACCATGCGCATTAATAACAGGCAATGGTTTAGCGGACATGAAGAAATTGAAATTGGATTAATGAAACTGTACCACGTAACCGGCAATGACAACTATGAAAAATTAGCGAACTGGTATCTCAATCAACGCGGCAAACACATTTATGCGTACCGTCCGGAAGAGTGGGTTAAGCCTGAATATTGGCAGGATGTATTACCTGTAAAAGATCAAACGCAAATTACCGGCCATGCAGTGCGTGCCATGTATTTATACAGCGGCACTGCAGATGTTGCTGCCGCCACCAACGATAGTGGTTATATACATGCAATGAAAACGGTTTGGCAGGATGTTATCTATCGTAATATGTATTTAACAGGCGGCATCGGGCCAAGCGGAGACAATGAAGGTTTTACTAAAGATTATGATCTTCCGAATGAACAGGCTTATTGCGAAACCTGTGCATCAGTAGGCATGGTTTTATGGAATGAAAGAATGAATGAGCTTACCGGCGATGCAAAATATATTGATGTGCTTGAACGTAGTTTATACAATGGTGCATTAGATGGACTGAGTTTAAGCGGCGATCGTTTTTTTTATGATAACCCGCTTGCATCAAATGGCCAGCATGAAAGAAGCAAATGGTTTGGTACAGCTTGTTGTCCTGCTAATATTTCAAGGCTTGTTGCCGGCATCGGTAATTATATTTATGGCGTGAATGATAAAAGCCTTTGGGTGAATCTTTTTATCGGCAGCAATACATCAATCAAAATAAATAATACCAGTGTTGATGTGAGTATGCAAACTAATTACCCTTGGGATGGAAAAGTAAGCATTACTGTTTCGCCTGCTGAGTCAAAAAATTTTGATGTGTATATACGTATACCAGGCTGGACGCAGAATGATATTGTTGACGGTAATTTATATTTTGTGAATAATGGCGTAAAACAATCACCCCAATTTTTTGTAAATGGAAAACCTGCGGATTTTAAACAGCAAAATGGCTATGCGGTTATCTCAAACAAATGGAAAAAAGGCGATGTAATAAGTTTTGAATATGCAATGCCGGTGCTTGCAATAAGTTCTAAAAAAGAAGTATTGTATGATAACGACCGCATTGCTTTGCAGCGCGGGCCAATAGTATATTGTGTTGAAGGTGCAGATAATAATAATGAAGCATGGAATTTTATAGTGAATCCAAATGCAGTTATACAAACAATAGATTATAAAATATTGAATGAACCTGTTATTGCGCTTCAAATAAAAGCAACAATCATTCAGCCATCTGCAGATGGCAGCGCATTGCAATCAACAGAAAAAACAATTACTGCTATTCCTTATTATACATGGTGTAATCGCGGTAAAAATGAAATGCAGGTTTGGCTGCCAACAAAAATGAAAGAAATAAAGTTGAATTATTAGCAGTGAATTCAATAAACATTCTTTGCTTCTTTGCGCTACTTTATTACTTTGCGTGAAACTCCCCTTCAATGCTTACAGTAAGATTTCATCGCACCACTTTATTTATATTTTTCTTTTTTATTTCTTTGTTTAATGTTTCAGCGCAGGTTACTAAAATGCCCGCCTATCCTTTAATCACCCATGATCCGTATTTCAGCATCTGGAGTTTTACTGATAAATTAAATGAATCCAATACAAAACACTGGACAGGCAAAGAACAATCACTGTTAGGTTTAATAAGAGTAGATGGCAAAGTGTATAATTTTATGGGCGTGCCCGCTTATCCTTTACAATGGCTTGCGCCGACAAGCGAGCTGCAGGCACATGCTTCAAAATATACCACAATTACACCTGCAGCCAACTGGATGAACGAAGATTTTAATGATGCTGCATGGGCATCTGCAACATTACCTTTTGGTACTAAAGAATCAAACCCTTCTACTGAATGGAACACAAAAGAAATTTGGGTACGCAGAACTTTTGATGTGTTCGATACCACCATACGGCAATTGCTTTTATACCTGCGCAACGATGATGATGCCGAAGTATACATTAACGGAGAAAAAGTGTATGAATGCACCTGCTATACCGGCAATTACCAGGAGCATGAATTGCCTGCGACTATTATACAAAAATTACAACGCGGCAAAAATGTGCTTGCCATGCATTGCACAAACACAGGAGGCAATGCCTGGCTTGATGCAGGCATTGCCACAAGGCAATCAATAAAAAATATTGAACCCGCAATTCAAAACGCTTTGTATGTAACTGCTACGCAAACAAAATATTTATTCAGTTGCGGCAGTGTAAATCTTGAAGTCGATTTTTTATCGCCGCTTATTGCAGCTGACCTCGACCTGCTTTCGCGTCCTGTTTCTTACATAACTTTTACAGTTACAGCAAAAGACAGCGGCATACACCAGGTAAATGTTTTGCTCAGTGAAAATGCGGGTGTTGCAGGCAATACCGGTAATGAATTAATGAATGCAACATCTTATCAAACAAAAACACTGAATATTTTAAAATGCGGTACAGAGTCTCAGCCTGTTTTGCAAAAGAAAGGTGATGATCTCCGCATTGATTGGGGCTATACATATATGACTGCACCGCAGCAAAAACAATATGATGTTAAGTTAACTTCTGTACAAAATATTATAAAAGATTATTTAACCAATGGATTACTCACATCTCCGTACATCAGCCAAACTGCACATGATGTAAATCTTTTACTGGCTGCAAATATTTCTTTATTTACAGGAAGCGATAATACGAACCATGCAACATTAATGCTGGGTTATGACGATGTTTATTCCATAGAATATTTCAATGAAAAATTACAAGCCTGGTGGAAAAAGAATTTTCAAAGTATGAATGAACTACTGGAGACATCTTTTCAGCAATACCAGGATATACATACAACATGTGATGCTTTTGATAAGCAGTTATACGATGATGCAAATGCTGCTGGTGGCGAAACCTATGCGAAACTTTGTGTGATGGCTTACCGGCAATCACTGGCCGCGCATAAATTAGTTCGCGGTGCACATGATGAAATTTTGTTTCCTCAAAAAGAAAATTTCAGCAATGGTTCTATATGGACGGTTGATGTTACCTATCCTTCATCTCCTTTATCGCTTGTATATAATCCTGATCTTTTAAAAGGAATGCTTAACGGAATTTTTGATTACAGTGAAAGTAGTAAATGGACAAAAGCCTTTCCTGCGCACGATCTTGGCACGTATCCTCTTGCCAACGGCCAAACTTATCCTGAAGATATGCCTGTGGAAGAAGCAGGCAATATGATTATTTCAACGGCAGCCATTGCAAAGGCAGAAGGCAACGCGAATTATGCAAACCAGCATTGGAAAACATTAACGCAATGGGTTGAATTTTTGGTGAAGGATGGATTAGATCCTGCAAACCAATTATGCACAGATGATTTTGCCGGGCATTTTGCACGCAATGCAAATCTTTCAGTTAAAGCAATCGTTGGTATAGATGCATACAGTATGATGGCAAATATGATTGGTGATAAATCAACAGCAAAATATTACGATTCCATTGCACACAATTATGCACAGCAATGGCAGCAGTTGGCTGCTGATTCTGATCATTATGATTTAGCTTTTGATGCAAAAAATACATGGAGCCAGAAGTATAATTTAGTTTGGGATAAATTACTCGGGTTAAAATTATTTCCGCAAGCGGTATATGATAAAGAAATTAATTATTATCTCACTCATCAAAACAAATTTGGATTGCCTTTAGACAACCGGAAAACTTATACCAAAAGCGACTGGATTTTATGGACATCAACATTGGCATCAACACAAAATATTTTTGAATCGCTGATAGATCCTGTGTATGTGTATGCAACCCAAACACCAACACGCGTGCCTTTAAGCGACTGGCATGAAACAACAGATGGTTCGCAGGTCGGTTTCCAAGCCCGTAGTGTTGTAGGTGGGTATTTTATAAAAATGCTGGAATGGAAATGGAAAGAGAAAAAATGATAATAGAAAATATCCACATGGCTGAACTTCGTCAGATTCTCATCATCTATAGAATAAATATTGAGCTATGAAAATTATTATTGAAGATACTTATGAAGCAATGTCTAAACATGCTGCAAATGATGTAACCAATATCATGAAGCCGTTAAAACAACCTTTACTATGCGTGGCTTCAGGCGATTCTCCAAAAGGTTTATATAAAGAATTAGCAAGACAACAAAACGAATCTTTATCAGATACATCCCAATGGTTTTTTTTAGGATTAGATGAATGGATTGGTCTTGGTAAAAATGATGAAGGAAGTTGTCGCTATATGTTGAATGAAGATGTGTTCAAACCATTACATGTAACAGAAGAAAAAATTTGTTGCTTTGATGGCAAAGCAGAAGACACAGGTAAAGAGTGCGAACGCATTGAAACATTTATACACCAACACGGCGGCATTGATATAGCGATTCTTGGTATTGGTATGAATGGTCATGTTGGATTGAATGAGCCAGGCACTTCACCGGCATTACGTTCACATGTTTCTGTTGTTGATGAAGTAACAAAAAAAGTAGGGCAGAAATATTTTTCACGGCCACAAAACTTAACTAAAGGAATTACACTTGGCATTGCAACGTTAATGGAAGCAAAACATTTATTCTTATTGGTAAGCGGTGAAAAGAAAGCCGCTATTCTTCAACAGGCGCTTGAAGGAGAAAAGACTGAAAAAATTCCGATTTCTTTAATAAGAGAACATCCGGATTTTATAGTGTACGCGGATAAAGATGCTGCAAAGCTTTTAAAAAATTAATTGATTATTCAAACCCTGCATCGTTACCAGCCTTGCTATTCTTCGCATCAACATTCCAACCGCTGACTAATATAAAGGGCGAAGTATTTTCTGCATCTGTATTTAGATAACTGCATTCAATAACCCTGCTTTCGCCTGGAGCAAGAGATATATAATTGTCAGAAAAAATAACGGGCAAAATATCATCACTATCCTTCTTTTTTAATGTGCGGATATGAACAAAAAACGCAACTGCTTTACCTGTGTTTGTAACAGTAATTGTGTGTGAAGTTTCTGTTTGTTTTTTATTTGTTGATGAGGAAACACTAAGCGTTGTAGCAGGCATGCTTTGCAAAGCGGAATAATCAGCAAAAAAAGATTGCGGTGTATAAAACCATTCTGATTTTTTCCAGTTGAGTTTATCATCTTTCTTAGATAACCAATACCAGTTGATACTTTTTGTTTGCTGTTCTGCATTTTTTAGTTCAAGTCTTAAAAAATAAACATCAGACAAACCGTTTATCTGCGGAATAACAAAACATGTTTGAATGCTGTCTTCATTCACACTTGTTGTAATTGTGTTTGAATATTTGTTGCTTCCATCTAAATTATATACATCAGCTTTTACAGTTAAGGTTGAAAATTTTTGTAGTAAGGAATTTATAATGTCAACTTCATTAGATTTATAAGAATACATTACATGCAGTGGTTCCATTGATTTTTTCATTCCGAAATAAGTGCCTGCAGGATAGAGATAATAATCATAAGTATGCCATATCAAACTTGGCCACGGATTGGCTAACATCCATTGAACAACACCGGTTGCTGTATTATACTTGTGCAAGCCATAAGCTTCCATCATGGCACGATGTGCTTCATAATTCTGCAACTGCGCTTTGGCAAGGTATTGATGTATGTCTGAAGATCCTCCATATCGTGCATTTAGTGCATTGTCAAAAATTTTTGTATTGCCAAACTCCATTGTACCGGCGTGGTATAGCCAATCTGTATTAGTATTTGTAATGGAATCTTCAGGAATAAACTTCATCAAACTTTCATATGGAGGAATGGAAGGACCGGGCGAAATTTCTGTAGCAAAACTCCATGCTCCGCCATATTCAGTTGAATCGGTTTCCCAATAAATAGGCGGCACCCAATCATAAGGTCCATTCATTTTTACACCGCTAAAACCGGAAACTTTTGATTTGCTTGCATCAGCCGTTGATAGAAGCGGGTTTTGCCAATGCAGTTCATCTTCTATACTTAAATAATTTTTTTCAACACTTGTATCACGCGGCGGCATATCGCTGCCATTCAGCCAAACCATAACACATGCTTTATTGCGTAACCAAAGTATCATGCTGCTATCTGAAGACATGGCAAGGGCACGTTCTGTTTTATTCCAGTTTTCAGGATATTGCCACGCACCGCAACACATCCACCCGGTCATAACAAGCAAGCCATATTTATCGCACAGGTCATAAAAATTATCATCTTCAAACTTGCCTTCACTCCGTACAATATTCATGTTCATATCACGCACCAGTTTTAATTCCTGTTCCTGTCTTTGCGCTGAATGCCGCTGAAAAATATCCGGTGACCATGCAGCACCACGCAGCATGATTTGTTTTCCATTTATAATAAATTCTCTTGATGCATTATTAATAAACTTTGATGTTATTTCGCGAATACCAAAATTTTCTGCAACTGAATTACTTATTGAATCATCTACAACGCAAGACAACTCGATTTGGTTTAAATTCTGTTCACCATATTGCCACGGCCACCAGATTTTCGGATTCTCTATATCAAGCTGTTTATAATCACTTGCATTAAAACTGATTTGTTTTTTTTCATTTGGCAAGAGATGAATTTTTTGTTCAAAGCTGATATCAGTATTTATTTTTCCTTTGATAATTACATCCTGTTCACTGTTTGTATAATTGGTAACGATTGCATACACATTTAAATGCGCAATGTTTAATGAGGGCAAATCAAAATGTGTTGTGACCAGTGGATATTCAACGCCAACCTTATTGTATGTTTTTATTTCAACATTGTTTACAATGCCGCCGTTATAATCCGGAGGATAATGAATCCAGTCTGCGTAATCAATTGCAAGATCACCATCCTGTTTGTTGGGATTGAATGGACGCAGAATTTCAATTGCTAAAATATTGGTTTCATTATAATGAAAGGCTTTGGTAATATCAAGATCAATAATTCTAAACGGACCTTTTATCTGCATTGAATCAGCGATCAGCATTCCGTTCAGCCAAACGTTTGCTTTATAATTTATACCATGCAGTTTAAGCACAACATTTTTATTTTTTTCTGAAGCCGGCAAACTGAATTCTTTCCTGAACCACCATGTATGGCTTAATCTTTTATCAGCAAGTTTTTCAAAATTAGTTGCATAAAAAGGATCGAAATTATATTCGTGATTGGCAAGTAATCCTGCAATAATGGTTGAAGGAACTGTAATTGAATACCAGTTTTTCACTGAAAAATCAGCCGTTGAAATTTGATCGCCTTTTGAAACATCAGTAAGTGATGATTGCATGCGCCAGTCATCATGTAAGATCATGCTGAAATTTTCTGTTTTGCTTTGGCTGAAAGAATTTTGAAACAGATTCAGCAGCAGAAAAACCAATAAAAATTTTCTCATATAGCCTGATTAATATTATTTCCCTGCATCATAATATAATGCTGCAGCACCAAGTATGCCGCTGTTATGTAATGACGATGTTTCAATTATTAAACGTTCTGCAGATTTTGTGAACACACATGTTTTAATACGTTTCCACATGGCTTCCTGAAAATATTCGTAAGCATGTCTAACAGAACCACCAAGAATGATCAATTGCGGATCATACGTGTACATAATCATCTTAATGCAATTACCTAAATGTTCACCTAACTCATCATATAATTTCAAAGCCTGAGCATCTTGTTGTTTTGCCTGTTCAAAAACAAATTCACCTTCTAATCCATATACATTTTTAAAAAAAGAACCGCTGCAATAATACTCATATATCTTATCGAGATAATCTACAGTTCCAAATTCACCGGCACCGCAATTATGCCCGGGATATAATTTTTTATTGATGATGATACCGGCACCCACTCCGGTCCCAACCGTTAATCCAACCATTGAATTATAACCTTTGCCTTTGCCAAAATGATATTCACCCAAAGCAAAACAATTAGCATCATTGTTTACAAAAACAGGAACATTATAGCGCTGTTCCATATATTTTTTTAAATGCACTTCTTTCCATGAAGGAATGTATATCACATCATACACAATGCCTTCTTCAATATCAACAACACCCGGCACACCGATGCCAATGGCTTTTACATTATCATCAATCAAAGTATCTGTTAAAGCAAATACATCATCCAAAACCTCGCTCACTGTGCCATTACTTTTAATGCGTTGAGATTGTATTTCTGAAATATTATTTTCACTTACACAGGCGCCACGAAGATTGGTTGCACCTAAATCAATACCAATAATTTTTTTTGCAGCCATCATTATAAAGTTTCCTTTTTATCAAAAATAGTTTTGTTGGTGATGATAGGTTTTGCCCAGAAACCAATACTTAAAATAAAACCCATTGTGATATATAAAAACAACATACCACTGCGCAAGCCTAATTTATCGCCAACCCAGCCAATGATTAAAGGAACGATTGCACCGCCGATTATACCTGTTACCAATATGCCTGAAAACGAACCATGATGTTCTCTAACAGAATTTAATGCAAGTGAGAAAATTACCGGGTACATCACAGATGCAAAAAAGCCAATCCACGGAAAAGCAATAAGAGAAATTTTTGCTGAACCAAACAGTGCAGCAGTTAAAAATGCAAGTGCAATAATAGTAAAGTAGATAAGCACCTTGCGGCTGTCCATCACTTTTAATAAAAATAAACCAAGTACTCCACCGGCTGTCATTAATCCCCAGAAATACGCCACTTCCTTTGCGCCGGTTGTTTGCGGATCATAACCATGATATGTTGATAAAAATTGCGACATCCAGTTAGCTGTACCCTGTTCTGTTCCTACATAACAAATGATTCCAATAAAAAACAAAACAACTGTAGGATTTTTGAACAACATAATATGTGTTTTCAATGCACCTGCTTTTTCTTCATTGCTTAATTCAACTTTTGGGAATTTTGAAAATGCAATCACCAAAACCATTAATAAACAAATAACTGCAAATAGCCAGTATAAAGAGATCCATGGAAGATTACCGGGAACGATTGAATGAAATGCTGAAACTGCATTGTTATTATTTTTTAAATTCAATACTAAATAAGAATATACTAACGGGCTTAAAAAAGATGCAAGCCCGAATATCAGTTGTGCAAGCACAGAGTTAAATGCATAATGTTCTTCGCCACCGGCAGTTCGCAATAAAGGATTAATAATAACCTGAAGCATAGCGAAACCACACCCGATTATAAAAAGGGATAAAATAGCAGTAAGATAATTAGGAAACAACGCTAATAATAAAGAGCCAATGAAAGCAATAATAAATGCTGCGATCATCATTTTTTTTTCATTATATTTTTCTATCAGTATTCCTGATGGAATTGACATTACTCCGTAAGCAATAAAAAATGCAAACGGCAGCAATGCAACTAATGTAAGGCTGAGATTAAAATCTTTAATGATGTCCGGAATAAGCGGACCAATCGCGTTTGTAATTAAAGAAATTACAAAGAATACGAGCATGATGAGTGCTACAATGTAATAGTTGCGTTTCATATGAATAGTAAGCAGTAAATTGAATGCACAAGTTAACAGGCCTTGGTGAATTTATTTTAATTATCAGGAACCAATATAATTTTTTTTTAAATAATATATTCGCATGTCAATATACCTGATTAAAGCTTGGCCAAGCTCTTTTTTAAGGCAGAAGAATATCTGAAAAGTATTATAGTAAATTTTCTATAATTTCTCTATCATGATATTTCTATACCAAACATCAAACCCATGATCCTGCAAAGCAATATGTCCGCTTTTAAATGTGCCCCAGTCTTTCATGTGTTTGTATTTGCTGTGAGCGATCATCTTTTTCCAGTTGTCGTTCCATAAAGTTGTTTCAACTATTTTAGTTCCGTTCAAATAAAATTCAAGCACACTATTATTGCAAATTATTTCCGCATAATTCCATTCTCCAAAAGGTTTTGTAACGTTCTTAGCTGGTGCAATTAGATCATACAAACTTCCTGCACGATACTTTGGTGTTCTGCCGTCTTCATGATTTACATCATCAACAACCTGCATCTCTAAACCAATTGCTCCATCATATTTTCCGGTGTCTTCCTGTACAAAAAATTTTACACCGCTGTTGCCACCTTTAGAAATTTTCCATTCATATTTTAAATCAAAATTTGAATACACATCATCTGTTATTAAATCGCCTCCATTAATTGTATTACCATCTTCATCAAGTTTTGAAGCATCAAGATGTAATTCGCCGTTATCTATTTTCCATGCTGAAGTCACAAAAGATTTACCGTAAGTATGCCAGCCGGAAAAAGTTTTACCGTTGAATAAAGATATCCAGCCAGTATCTGGTTGCGGTTGTTTACTGGTATTTGAAATTGAAAATTTAGAGTCTGTTATTTTATTTGAAACAATGAATGTGATGATAGGAATAATTAATAAAAGAGCGTATTTCATTATTGCGATTTAAATTTTTAAGCAATCAATCTGCTTTAAAATTATAATTTGTGTTTAATTGCCATTAATTTTTTTAAACTGCTGTAGTTCTAAGTTTGCTTGATTGCCCATTTGAAGTTGTACACTATATGCCCGATTCAACACGCGTAAATATTAATTCCAAAGGCATTGATAAAAATACATATGATGCAATTGTGATTGGCAGTGGTATAAGTGGCGGCTGGGCTGCAAAAGAATTATGTGAACATGGTTTAAAAACGTTGGTGCTTGAACGTGGCAGAGATGTAAAGCATATTAAAGATTATCCAACAGCAACTTTAGCGCCTTGGGAATTTGAACACCGCGGTGAACCAACAAGAAAAATGCTGAAACAAAATCCTGTTATCAGCCAGGCGCCGGATTACGGTGAAGCCAATGCGCATTTCTTTATAAAAGATGCAGATCATCCTTATATACAGGAAAAACCTTTTACTTGGATTCGCGGTTATCAGGTTGGCGGCAAATCTTTAACATGGGGAAGAGCTTGTCAACGCTGGAGCAATTTTGAATTTGCCGCACCTTTAAAATATGGTTATGGTTTGGATTGGCCGATTCGTTACGATGATATTTCGCCTTGGTATTCTCATGTTGAAAAATTTATTGGTGTTTGTGGAACAAAAGAAGGAATTGAATCAATGCCTGACGGTGAATTTTTACCGCCATTTGATTTGACTTGCATAGAGCAACATTTAAAAGACAGCATCGCAAAAAATTATAAAGACCGTTATCTTGTTCATGCAAGGTTTGCGCATATTACGCAACCACAACAAATACAAATTGATCAAGGCAGAATAAAATGCATGGCAAGAAATATGTGCATGCGTGGTTGTCCGTTTGGTGGTTATTTCAGTTCAAATTCTTCAACACTTCCATGGGCGGAAAAAACAGGTAACTTAACTATTCGGCCGTTCTCTGTTGTGCATTCAATTATTTATGATGAACAAAAAAACAAAGCAACCGGTGTTCGCATCATTGATACAAATACAAAACACGTAACTGAATATTTTGCACGCATCATTTTTGTAAATGCAAGTGCATTAAACAGCAATTTGATCTTGTTGAATTCAACATCGAATCGTTTTCCAAACGGTTTGGGAAATGATAGTGGTGTACTTGGAAAATTTGTTGGCTTTCAGAATTATCGTGGTTGGGTGAATTGCAGTACAGATGATTTTGCTGATAAATATTATTATGGACGAAATCCTACAGATTCTATTATTCCAAATTATCGCAACCTGCATAAACAAGATACAAATTATGTTGGCGGCTTTTCGACATTTTTAGGCGCTACACGTGACCGCATTGATGGTGATAATCTGTCTGAACAAATCGGCGACAATTATAAAGACGCATTAACTGAACCTGGGCCGTGGCAGATGTATGCATACCTGCAAGGTGAAACAATTTTGAAAGAAAAAAATCATGTGCGATTAAGCAGTGATAAAAAAGATCAGTGGGGAATTCCGCAATTAATTACTGCTGTTGATTACGATGATAATGATGAAAAATTATTGCAGGATTTTTTTGAACAGACATCGGAAATGTTTGACAAAGCGGGCTTTGATGATATTGAAACGGAAGATACAGGACAGGCGCCGGGTTTAGATATTCATGAAATGGGCGGATGTAGAATGGGCAACGATCCAAAAAATTCTATGCTGAATAAATGGAATCAATTGCATGCGTGTAAAAATGTTTTTGTAACGGATGGTGCTTGCATGACAAGTACGGGAAATCAAACACCATCTATTTTATATATGGCATTAACTGCACGTGCTGCAAATTATGCGATTGATGAAATGAAAAAAGGAAATTTATAATGACATTTTCATTTCGACATATTACACTACTTATAGGAATAGGATTAATTATTTTTAGTTTCTTATTCTTTGGCAGAGAAACCGGAACTTATGATGTTTTGGGACTTATCGGATTTGTTATAGCAGCTATTTCCTTCCTGATAATTCTTATAAAGAGTGATACTTTAAAGAGTAAAATTGCATGGACACTTATTGTAGTCCTTGCTATAATTATTGAACAACTGGCAGAACCATTGCTAATCAAAAGCTCATACTATATTTTTATTTCAAGAAACCAAACTAAACTTAAAGGGCTTAATAAAATAATGTCTACAAAAAAAAATGGTGTTCATTTAATGCCAACGTTAGACACATTTGCAACTAAAGATTTTACATTAAATGAGATTAATGAAATTCACTCCCTTATTACAGGCACAAACATCTCATTAATTGAAAAAGATAGTGATAAAATATTTTATAGAACATTTGGTATGCTGGATGTTTCAAATGGAGTTTTTTATTTCTATGGAAAAAATAAACCAGATGATAGATTTAAACATATCTCTGGAAATTGGTTTTATTAATAAACAAATTAGAATAACAAATCAATATTTATGTTTCGAAGTGCTTGCTTAAAAATCGGTTTGTCTTTTTTAATGATGGTTAGTATTCATCATTCTTTTGCGCAAAAAGTAATTACAGGAAAAGTGACAGATGTAAACGGAAATGCAATTCAAAATGCGAGTGTTTTAATTAAAGGTGCTAAAACCGGAACAGCAACAGATGCCAATGGTTTATTTAGTATCAACTCGCCATCGTCTGCTAATACAATCGTGATAAGTTATGTTGGCTTTGCAACGCAGGAAATAAATGTTGCAGATAAAACCAATATTGCAGTTGTTTTAAATCAACAGGCAAATAATTTAAATAATGTTGTTGTGGTTGGTTATGGAACCGCGAAGAAAAAAGATCTTACCGGCGCGATAACTAATATCTCAGAAAAAGATTTTAATAAAGGCAATCTCGCAAATCCAATTCAACAAATACAAGGTAAAGTTGCAGGACTTGTAGTTGAGCAACCGGGCGGCGATCCAAACCAGGATCCTGTAATTCTTTTAAGAGGACAAAGCTCACTCAGCGGCGGCATTGCGCCTTTGATTGTTTTGGATGGTGCTCCGTTGGATAATCCTTCGCAACTTTCAAATATTCCTGCAGGTGATATTGCTTCTTACAATGTTTTGAAAGATGCTTCGGCATCTGCGATTTATGGTTCAAGAGGTGCTAACGGTGTTATCATTATCAACACAAAAAAAGGAATAGCAGGAAAAACAACTGTTGAATACAATGGTTCGGTTGCGCTTGATGTACAGGCTAAGAAGTTTGATTTATTGAATGCAGCACAATGGAAACAAGCAACAGGCGATCCTTCAAGTATTGATAAAGGAGGCAACACAGATTGGCAGGATGCAATTGTTCATCCGGCTTTTTCGCAAACACATAATGTTGCTGTTTCAGGTGGCACACAAAC
>Ga0206952_10020_pt1 | contig 54947 bp, 51 predicted proteins | sample Alteio_BWOrgHeat_39_FD_152966 | JGI IMG/M metagenome (GOLD analysis project Ga0206952, IMG submission 152966) | Enriched cells from forest soil in Barre Woods Harvard Forest LTER site, Petersham, Massachusetts, United States -... | ecosystem: Environmental > Terrestrial > Soil > Temperate forest >... | reverse complement strand
AGCGCACGCAAAAAATCTTCATCAATAAACATAGCTTCATCATCACCGCGTTCCATTAAACGGGATTGTTCTTCAAAGCGTTCACGCTGGTCAACAGGATCGTTCAATTCACTATAAGCATTGGCAAGTTCTTTACCGTTAATCATCAATTCAAATCTTTCTACAAGACCTTTTTTGTTCCTGTGTTTTTTTGTAAGCGGACTCATTTCTACAGGATAATCAATAATAAATGTTGGCTGAATAAAATTATGTTCTGCTTTTCCGCTGAAAATGGTATCAATCAGTTTGCCTTTTCCCATCTTTGTATCAGCCTCAATATGCAACTGCCTGCATACTTCCAGTAGTTTTTCTTCATCCATTTCACTTACATCAAATTCAGTGTATTCTTTTATTGCATCGTAAATAGTAACGCGTTTAAATGGTGTTTTAAAACTGATAGTGTTATCACCAACTTTTACATCTGTTGTTCCATGTAAGGCCAAAGCAACCTGTTCAAACATTTGTTCTGTAGTTTCCATCATCCAGAAATAATCTTTGTAAGCCGTATACCATTCCAGGATAGTGAATTCAGGATTATGCGTTCTGTCCATTCCTTCATTTCTGAAATCGCGGCTGAATTCATACACCCAATCAAATCCGCCAACAATTAATCTTTTTAAATACAATTCATTTGCAATGCGCAAATACAATGGAATATCAAGTGCATTATGATGCGTAACAAAAGGCCTTGCGGCAGCACCGCCGGGAATTGGCTGTAATACAGGTGTATCAACTTCTAAAGCGCCGCGTTCATTTAAAAAATTACGCATAGTGTTTATAAGCTGCGTGCGTTTGAGAAAAACATTTTTTACATCCGGGTTTACAATAAGGTCTGCATACCGCTGGCGATATCGAAATTCAGGGTCAGTTACTTCATCATATACATTTCCTTCATCATCGCGCTTTACAACGGGCAACGGCTTCAGCGATTTTGTAAGCAGTGTAAAACTGTTTGCATGAATAGAAATTTCACCGGTGCGTGTTATAAAAACAAAACCTGTTACGCCAATAATATCACCCAAATCAATTAAATGTTTTATTACTTCATCAAATAAAGTTTTGTCTTCGCCAGAACAAACATCGTCTTTGCGCACATATAATTGGATAACCCCTTTGCTGTCTTGTATCTTAATAAAAAAAACCTTTCCTTTATCATTCAAACTCATTATTCTGCCGGCAAGGCAAACATTGCTGAACTGATCTTTTGTTTCTTCTGAAAAAGCATTTTTTATATCAGTTGAATAATGTGAAACAGGATATAGCGGGGCAGGATAGGGATCAATATTCAACGCTTGTAATTTTTCAAGCTTATTCCTGCGGATAATTTCCTGTTCAGACAAATGCAAACTCATTTTAATAGTTTTTAATAAACTGTTTTAGGCGAGAAGTGAGACGTGAAATATGAGACGCCAGACAACTTTAAACCTTAAACTTTAAACATAGATTTTTGCGAAGATAAGCGAACATAAAAATCATTGTTATCTTTATAAAAACTGTTTATGCCCTCTTTTTTTATTGATGTAGATATTGCAAAAGCAAAAACGATTGATACGGATTTTTATACGCAGCAAAAATTCTATGATGAAGCAAAAGAAAAAATATTTGCATCTTCCTGGCAATTTATAGGCGATGCCGGTAAAACTAAAAATGTTGGTGACGCATATCCATTCTTATTACTTGAAAATTATTTGAATGAACCTTTATTACTTACAAAAGATAAGCAAAACGAAATACATTGTTTAAGCAATGTATGTACGCACCGCGGAAACCTGGTAGTGTACGAGCCTTGTAAATTAAACCAGCTAAAATGCCGTTATCATGGGCGCTTATTTTCGCTTGATGGCAAATTTATTTCAATGCCGGAGTTTAAAGAAGTTGAGAATTTTCCTTCAAAAGACGATGACCTGCATCAGTTACCTTTATTTAATTGGGGCGAATTATTATTCACAAGCTTAAATACTAAGCATAAATCCGAAATTTTTTTTCAGGAGATGATGCAAAGGATGGAATGGTTTCCTGTAAATGAATTGCAGTTAAAACCTGAGCTTTCAAAAGATTATTATGTTGATGCCAATTGGGCTTTATACTGCGAAAATTACCTGGAAGGATTTCATATTCCATTTGTGCATGCGGGCTTAAACCAGGTGCTTGATTTTGGTGAATACACTACAGAAATTTTTCGTTACAGCAATCTTCAATTAGGTATTGGAAAAAAAGGTGATGTATGTTTTGATTTGCCATCAAGCTCGCCTGACTATGGCAAAGAAGTAGCTGCTTATTATTTCTGGGTTTTTTCCGAATATGATGTTCAATTTTTATCCATGGGGATTATCTGTAAATGTTGTAGAGCCGCTTGACGTAAGCAAATGCAGGGTTCGCTTTTTAACTTATGTAAGCGATGAAGACAAACTTGAAAAAGGAGCAGGGAGCGGTTTAAATGCGGTTGAACTGGAGGATGAGGGAGTGGTACAAAATGTTCAGAAAGGTATTCGTTCACGTTTTTATAAACATGGAAGATATTCTGTAAAGCGTGAACAGGGCACGCATCATTTTCATTCTTTAATTGCTGAGTTTATGCAATAAAAAAGCCGCTGTAAAAGCGGCTCCTTTTATATTTTAAATAAATTATTTTACATCACCTTCAACTTTATGCATTGTTGATTTACCGGGAAGATAAATACTAAAGCCAAACGCTAAATTAAGATAATTTGTATATGCTACATTTCCAAAGCCTACTGTTCCATTATATCTTAACAGGGTTTCAAAGCTAATATTGGGAGTAATAAAATAAGCATAGCCTGGACCAAAACCTATATCTAAACCATTTGTGGAATAATTATTGGGATTTGGTTTTTTATCCTTATAATTTGTTCCCCCAAGGCCTACATTTGCTGCAGCAAAGAAAACTCCATGCTTCAGGGGGCTCAAACCCGGCTTGTTTACATAGTAACGACCCAATAAACCAACGCCATAAGTGGTTAGAGTATGGTCGTCCTTTACAGACGAAAAGCCTAAAGTCACATAAGGCCCAACAGCCACATTATCTTTAATAAACCACGCAGCATTTGGTGTTAAGTCTATCGATGTTTCCTGCCCTGCTTTAAGGGCTATTCTAAAATTAGCAAGTTGTGAACCAACTAATACACTTCCTCTTTCCAGCTGAGCATTGGTTTTTTGAGTTAACAGCAAACATAAAATAGCTAAAACAGATAGAGTCTTTTTCATAAATTATAAGTTTTGTTTGAAAGATGTTTTTTATATGCCTAAAGCTGCTTATCATTTGTTAAATACCATGCCAAATAATATTTTGTTTACTTATAATACAAAGTTATAAAAAACTGAATTAATCAAGAAGACCCGCGGTTTCATCTTCCAGCAGGTTTAAGTTTACTGCATCAATGCCGGCAATACCTTCAACGGAGCCCTTTATATGTGCTGCATTCAACAAAACTTTTTCCAGTTGTTTTTCTCTTGCCTTCCATAATTTTTCCATAGCATCCCGCTCTCTTTGTATGCTTATTTTCATACTTAAAAAACCTTCGCGTATGGCTTTCCATTGCTCGCTAAATTCATTGCCGGTTAAATAATCGTACAGCATGTGCATCTTATCCCCTTTGCCTTCCTGGCTTTTAGTAAGCGCGAAAATTTTTAAAATACTTGTACGTAAAACAGATGCAAGGCTTCTTACTTCGGCAAACGTACATACATATACTCCGTCTTTCTCCCCAAAACGTTCCATATCTTTTGGCAAAGTTTGTGTAACAATAACAGCAATGTCAGCGCCCTGGCTGCGCATGTCTGCTTTCAGTTTATCAATCCAATCTATAGAGAAACCTGCAGTGCGCTTGCTTTCATAAATAATTTTTCCGCATTCATTTCCAAATGGATTGCAGATGGTTTGAATACAGTCTGCTCCACGCACGCCTTTGCCAACGGGAATAATTTTATCATGCGGAAAAGTATTATGCAAAATATTTTCAAGCATTACTTCCTGTACTTCTCCTTGCAACTGCATGCTGCCTTGCTCTGCTTTGCGCTTCATTTCTTCTGCAAGCTTTTTCTGATCTTCCAGTTGTTTTTCTTTTTCTGCAAGCCGCAGTTTAAAATCATGTTCAAGCTGTTGCATTTTCTGCTCTTCAATTTTTCTTATTTCAACAGAAAGCTTTTCGCGTTCTTCAATAATTTTCTTCTGAAGATTAAGCTCGAGATCTTCTTCTTTGCGTTTTATATCTTGTTCTTTTTGTAAAAACTCGAGCTCTTTACGTCTTGCCAGTTTTAATTTTTCTTCATTATCTACCACAGATTGCTGCAACATTTTTAACCGGTTTTCAAAATCTGCACTTAAAGTTTTTTGTATAGACTGTTCAAGATCGCTTTGCAGTTTTTTCTTTTCTTCCGCAAGCCGCACATTTAGTTCTTCTTCTTTTGCATTCAGTTGTTTTTGAAATGCAGATTCCTTCAGCTTATACTCTTCTTCCTTTTTTGATTGCCAGTCTTTAATTTTTGTACGCAGTTCAGCTTCTATTTGTTCCCTTATTACATTCGTTGGTTCAAAATCATTTCCGCACGAAGGGCAGGTTATCATTGTCGTCATCATGTAAATCTTTTTTCGTGATAAAGGTAATAAAGGATTTTTTTTAAGTAATGCATGGGTTAATGGTATTAAACATTACAACATTATGGTTTATACAAATGCAAAATGGCTTTAAAAAAATCTTTAAAGCCATTTTACTTAATAATTTTTGCCCGCCTATTATGTCATAAATTTTTCAGTAATAATAAGAATAAAAAAATTTTTAATTATTACTGGATTGTATAACTAGCTAGCTCAGTTGTAGTGGTTGGGCCTGATGGGACTACCTGTGTTGAAAGATTTTTTATAACCCCAATATTTTTGGCAACATAATAGTCCTGTTTGTATACAACTATACTAAAAAATCCAGTAGTTTTGACTTCAATATAGGTGTGAATTACATCAGTATAAGTAACGCCGGAAACAGTAAGGCTTATTCCAGTTTCCATTATTTTGCCAGAGCAACTTAAACTTACACCATTACCAGAACCGGCAGGCTGTGACCATGTGGTACCAGCGGCTGCATCATCTTTTAAAAATAAAATTTCAAGGTTTACTGCATCAGCGTCTGAAGATCCCTGTTTGGTGTAGAGATAATAATCATGGCCTGTATGATTATAATATATTGTGTCAGGAACTCCTTTGGTTACACTTTTTATTGCGGTGTAATTTTTACCGTTAATGGTCCTCTTGCTTCTTGTTACAGTAAGCTTTGATTTTTTAACTTTGGAATTTGTTTCGTTGGTATAATTCCATATTGTTCCTTTTGTGAGGGGAAGATAAGTATCAACAACTACTGCATTATTTTGTGCACCGTTGCGGATGGCATTTGCCGGATTTGAATTAATTTCTTTGGCACATCCGACAATAGAAATAATAAAACAGCATAAGAGCAATTTTCTCATAAAGTACGTTTTAGTAGGTGATTAAAGGCGTAAATATACTTGTTAATACGAAAAAAAAGGATGAGGGTATATTTTTATTACTATCTTAATTTAAATGTCTTTAATTATGCATACTTATTTCATCCGCTCTTTTACAAAAGCAATTGTTTTTGCATCGGCATCTGCTGCAGCCTCTTTATTATTATGAGCACTTGAAGGATTAGCAAAAGCATGATCGGCATCATATTCATAAGTCGTTAATTTTTTGCCGGCATCTTTCATATTCGTTTTAAATTCTTCAACAACCTGCGGATTAATCCACTGGTCTTTATTTCCAAAAAAACCAATCACATCACAATGCAGTTCTTTTAATTTGTTTACATCTTTTTCAGGCATGCCGTAATACATAATACAACCCGCAACCTGGTTGCCGCCTGCAATAGCTGTTTGCAGGCTCCAGCCGCCGCCAAAGCACCAGCCAATCGTAAATACTTTAGCGTTTGCACCTGCATATAAAAATGCGCCTTTTATAATGTTCATCGCTCTTTCAGGTGCTACTGATTGCATCAGTTTGCCTGCTTCATCAGGCGTGGCAGCAACTTTGTTATCATATAAATCCAGTGCAATTACATTTATACCAAGATCATTGCTCAGCTTTTCGCTTTGTTGTTTTATATAATCATTTAAACCCCAATATTCATGAATAACAAACATGTAATAATTGGTTGGTTTTATTGCTTTCACCATCCAGCCATGCGCATCCGTTCCATCAGCAGCTTTAAACGTTATATCAGCGCCGTTTGCGCTATGATAAATAAAAGGCAATGGTGCATCATGGCTCATCATAAATTGTTTATTATCTCCCAGTAAAGCAAATTGCTGGGTTGCCGTTGGTGCACAACAAGCGGCCATTTTGTTTTGAGAAAATAATGAAGAACAGCATATCATTATCATAAAAAACAAGAAAAGCTTTTTCATAAAACAAGTTTTAGTAAAATTAAAAAATGATTTATTATGTTTTGAAAGAGGTTTACAATTTATCACTTGGTTTATATGTTCATCCCAAATCAATTTCTTCATGCAGAGCAGGAATGGATACATTTTTAAAACCTGCGTTCTGTAATTTTTGCTGAAAATCCTGCTGTACATTGTATTCGCCATGCACAATAAAAGCCTTGTTTACTTCATCAGGTTGCTGGCATTTTAAAAAGTGTAACAGGTCATTATAATCTCCATGAGCGCTCATGCTGCGCATAATACCAACTTCAGCATTTACATCATATTCTTCTCCAAAAATTCTTACCTCTTTGGCGCCATTCATTAATTGGCCGCCTAAGGAATGTGGTTCGCAATAGCCAACGATCAATATTGTATTTCTTCCATCATTTATATTGTTTTTAATATGATGTTTAATACGGCCTGCATCGGCCATTCCGCTTGCGGCAATAATTATCATTGGCTGATGGTTATCGTTTAAGCGTTTGCTTTCATCAACTGTTTCAATAAATTTTAATCCGGGAAAATCAAACGGGTCATCATCTGTTTTTAATAATTGCTGAATATTACTATTAAAATTTTCAGCGTGATGTTTTACTACGTTTGTTGCTTCAAAGCTTAAAGGGCTGTCAACAAAAACCGGGATATTTTTTAGTTTTCCATTAAGGCTTAAATCATTTAAAAGATACAAAAGCTCCTGCGTTCTGCCCACACTGAACGAAGGAATAATAAGTTTGCCTTTTTTATGCAAACATGTTCCCTCAATCCATTTATAAAATTCTTCAGGTGTGTTTGCAACGGCTTTATGCAAGCTGTTGCCATAAGTGCTTTCAATAATTATATAATCTGCCTGCGGAAAGATATTGGGCGAACGAAGTATTACATCGTTATATCTTCCCACATCTCCGCTAAACGAAATTTGCCTTGTTGCATTAGTTTCAGTTATGCGTACATGCACTGCAGCGCTGCCTGTAATATGGCCTGCATCTGTATATAAAACATCAATGCCTTCTTCAATAGTAAACCATGTATCATAAGCAACAATTGTAAACAGCGGCATTGCGTTTTGCACATCGCTTACATCATACAAAACATCATAAGGTTCCAGGTGTTGTTTTATTCTTTTTTTATTGATATATTCTGTATCGTCACGTTGTATTTCTGCGCTGTCCATAAGCAATATCGCACTCAGATCTTTTGTTGCAGGTGTACAAAAAATCTTTCCTGAAAAACCTTCTTTTACCAGTTTTGGAATTAGCCCGCAATGATCAATATGTGCATGAGAAAGCAACAAATAATTTACGGAAGATGCATCAAAACCAAAATTGCTGTTAAGCGGAAATGTATCTCTGCCTAAACCCTGAAACATGCCGCAATCCAATAAAATCTTTTTTCCACTGTTTAATGTAATAAGATGTTTTGAGCCCGTAACGGTTCTCGCTGCGCCATGAAAAGCAATCTTCATAATAAATTCAAATTAATCAGCTAAAGATAAGTGTATGGTACAATTGCTGCTGCATATATTTTTAAGACTTTCCTTTTAAAAGTTGTAACTTAATACTCTAAAAATTGCCATCATGAAAGAACAAATTATTTCACGCATTGCCATTATTTTACTGGCGCTGGTAATGGCAGTCTTCGGCGTTTATCATTTTATTTACCCGCAAAATCTTGTGGGTTATGTTCCCTCATTTTTGCCTGCTGCAGGTAATTTATGGGTGTATATTCCCGGTGCTGCATTTATTCTTACTGCCATTGCGTTTATTACAAACAAAATGGTAAAAACCGCAGCCTATTTACTGGCGGTATTGCTGTTTATTTTTGTGCTCACTATTCACCTGCCCAATTTTTTATATGCAGGAGACCCGGAGGTCCGGCAAAGTGAGTTCATAAATTTATTGAAGGATACAGCTATTGCCGCCTTTGCTTTGCACATTGCGAGTAACTCGCCAAACTGATTGAAAAAAATTGTACAACTGTTCTTACAGTTATACTGCGAGTGGTATAGTTTTGCTGTTACGTTGTTTAAAACTCCAGGTTATCCAAAATTCTGCAACCATTTCTTTATTGCTGTTTATGCCTTTTGAATAGCAGGTTATAGCAACTGCATTTCCGCTGGTAACAGCCTCTTCAACAGATGCTGATATTTTACCGCCATCCTCGCAAACAAATACAATTTTACCAATCGCTTTTTTATGAAAAACACCTTTTTGTTCAACCACTAACATACTTATGGCAGGCTTGCGTTTGTAAATATTTCCCATGCACAATATTCCTATACTCATTTCAGCTGCCATTGTAAGCACTGCAAAATATATTGAGCGGAAAGGATTTTTATTGAACCATTTATATTGTACATCAACTACTGCTTTTGTTTCATCAATCGCTTTAATTTTTAAACCTGCAAAAAATGCGGCGGGAAGCTTGGTTAATAAAAACTGCCTGAAGAAAAAGCGGTTATTAATTTGTTTAGTAAATGCAGCAAAATTATTGTTCATGAAATTTTTAAATATTTAGAGTGAACCGGGAGTGATAATACGCCTAACAATTCAGATTTGGCAATCTTGAAAATATTTAACCATTAAAATTTCTTCGTTACCATAAGTAAGTATTTTTCTTTTTTCAGGATTAAGAATATGCTCCGCTAAAAAACGCCAGCATTTTTTGGAGTGCATCTGCGCTGTGCATCTTATCTCCATTTTCTAAAGACTCTTCCGCTGCCACTGCGGCTCTTTTTCGCATTTGATTTTCATAAAAAGCAATGGCAGTTTGTATATCATTAAATTTTTCGTTGCACAAACAATCGCTTAATTCCAATGCATCAAGCATTGCCATATTTACGCCTTCGCCTGCAAAAGGTGGCATTAAATGCGCAGCATCACCCAGCATGGTAAGGTTTGGCAAAGCCTGCCACGTTTGATCCAAAGGCATACAATAAATCGGGATAAGAATAAAAGTTGTTTCAGCGTTTTCAAACAACTCCTGCCACATATTATCCCATTCAGCAAAATCTTTTTTGAACCATGCAAGCACTTGTGTTTTATCGGCAAAATCTATATTTTTCAGCCTGCTTTCATCTACTTTATAAGAGACATAAAAAGCTAAGCTGCCATCTCCTTTGGATGCTACAGTAAAAGTTTTTCCACCGCCAAAAGCCATTATTTTTCCGCCTTTCAACAATTTATGAAAGTTGGGAACAGTTGTTTCAGAATTAGATACACCTTCTACGTTCAATATGCCCGATATGCCCGAATAAAAAGGTTTTATATCGGTAATGTACGGACGGATTTTAGAATTTGCTCCATCTGCACCAATTACAATGTCTGCATAAGCCGATGTTCCATTTTTGAAATTTAATAACCAACCATCGTTTTGTTTTTCCATAAAAACAAACTGACTATCCCACACAACGGTGTCGGGCTGTAACGATTCGAGCAGCATTTTTCTTAGCGGACCTCTGTCAATTTCAGGGCGGAAATGTTCGCTGCCAAAATCTTCTTCGGGTTTTCCTTCGTGATCAGAAAAAAATATTTTTGCATGCTCATTTACAATGATCATTTTATCTGCACCGGGCCGATAATTTTTTTTAAATGCATCTAACAAATGTGCCTGGCGCAATGCTTTTAAGCCAGACTCTTCATGCAAATCAAGTGTTGTGCCTTGCACCCGCGCATCTTTATTTAAATCCCGTTCATATACTTGTGTGTTTGCATCTTTCAGTTGTAAAAGCCGGGCTAAGGTTAGTCCGCCAGGACCGCCGCCAACAATGGCTATTTTTTTATTTTGTAACAACATTTTTATTACCGCCTTTGCCGGCGTTCTTCACCGGCAAATTACTAAACAATTAAAACAGTTGGTGAAGAAGCCAATTGCGGCGAAGTGAAGATAATAGTTGAGCTTTTGTACTAATAAAACCCAATGTTCCTTGGCTAATACACATGGTTATTTAGGAGACATTTGAAAAACTTTCTCTATTCATGTGCCAGTTAAACCTGCATTAATTATTGAATAAATTGTTTCAGCATTAAGCCGAAATGATGTGCCGTTTGCCCTCAATTCTTAAAGCTTTGCAGCTTGCAAAGATTTTTTATGCTTTATTTGTATGCTGCTTTCTTTAGAAAAAAAATCCATCACCAAAAAGTTAGCCAACAACTGTTTTTGCAATGTTTGCTGAAGAATTATTATTGCATTTAACCGTAAAATGGGCCGTCAGAAATGCTAAAAGTTGTTCTGAGGGTTTATTGCAATTTATTTGTTCTAATTTTATTACGGAATAATTGCGTGGTGAACACCATTACTCAAATAAGGAATTAAAACAAAGGATTTCATCATCAGGGCTTATTATTTTAAGCTGAAGTGTCTGCACAAATTTTCCCTGCCTTACTTAACATAGCCGTTGCAGATTAGTTATTAGCAATTTGATAATGTTGAAATAAACCACACCCTGTTGTTGCCATAATTCAGGACACTTTACATATTGAAAGCATATTCCAATACCTGTGCGAACCATTTATTTACTCACAATTAAATTCAAAAAAAATGGCGACATTAAAAAGAAAAGCTGTAGTTAAAGCTGCGGCTAAAAAAGCAGTTAAAAGAAACATAGTTAAAAAGGCCGTTGCTAAAAAGGCTGTTAAAAGAGCGATCGTAAAAAAAGCGGTTAGGAAGGCCGTTTTAAAAAAAGCGGTTAAAAGAGCTGTTGTGAAAAAGGCGGTTAAAAGAAACATTGTAAAGAAAGCTCTTGTAAGACGAGCGGTTAAAAGAGCGATTGTGAAAAAGGCAATAGAAAATGCGATCTCTAATGGCTAGTTGTTTTCAAAAAAAGTCCTGCTTTCCGCAGGATTTTTTTTTGAAAATTGAAGATTAATGAAATGCTGAATAATAAAATATAAGCTGGAACAAAAGATGATAAGATTTACTGCTATACAAGTGTTGCTGGTCAAGAATGCTTTTACAAATGCACGTGTTATAGCAGTTTAGCCACTTTCAAATTTGTTACAAGCTTCAACCTGTATTCAAACATTACTTCATCATATTTCAATTTACGTTAGCAAAATAAAAAGCCGCTATGCTATAAAAACATAACGGCAATTTTTTGCAATTAAAAAATCTTATGGTAAAACAATATTGAACGATATACCAGCTATAGAAACGGCTACTTTATTATCACAGTCACCATTTCCAAAATCAATTGTGCGTGGCAGTTTGCCGGCTGGCGTAAAATCAATCGTACCTTTTTCAATCCAGTGGCAATTCAATGCAACAATTAACGGGCTTGAAATAGAAGATGTAAACTGCGTTCCGTCAAAAGCAGTACCGCTTGCTGCGCCTGTTATGCTGTATACATCATCCGTCCACCCAAACAAACCATCTGTACTTTCCCCGGCAACCCATTCTCTTGTGCGCGCTGAAGTATAGGTAAGCGTTTTGCCGGTGCTGTCAGTAATAGTGCTGTTTACATTTACAGAAAAAGTAAGATTGCCTGCGGCATTGTGACCATTATTAACAACAGTTTGAGTGCCGTCAACTTTATAATTATTTACATAGTAATTATCAAAAGTAATTGCATGAGAACTTGCAGAATCCCTGTATAAACCGGAATACGTTACCAATATTTTCCCGCGGCGGTATTTGCCATCATAACACAAACAATTATCGGTTCCAAAATCAATAATAAGCTTGTGGGGAGTTGAAATATTATCAATGCTTACGCTGGCACATGGGCTAAGTATAAAACTAAAAGTGGAATCTCCGTAACTTCCTGTAACACCATTATCTTCTGACTGTGCGCTGATGGAAGTAACATCATTATTGGTACTTTCTGCAAATGAATTATCCGATGCAGATTGCGTGCTATTATCAGTATTGTTGCCGGAACTACTGCTTTTAGTACAGGAATAAATTATTACGGATAAAATGCAGCAGAGAGTTAATACAGGATTGATTAATTTTTTCATTGTTGATTTTTAGTTTATTAATTATCAATCCCATAAACGATGCATTAAAAAAATTATTCTTTGTGATTAAAAACAAGCCTGTTAAAGATTATACAAAGCAGTTGAAAATGAAATAAAGAATTTGAAAACAAAACCGGTTATTCCGCTTTACAAAGTTTCAGGCTTAATCAATAAAATCCGCTGCAATCAATTCCGCAATATCCATCACTTTCACACTATCTTCTTTCTCTTTATTTTTTACGCCATCAGTAAGCATAGTATTGCAAAAAGGGCAGGCGGCTGCAATAATATTTGCACCTGTTTCAATGGCTTCTTCACTTCGTTCAAAATTTACTCTTGTTGTTCCTTTTTCTTCTTCTTTAAACATTTGCGCACCACCGGCGCCGCAGCATAAACCTTTACTGCGGCAGCGTTTCATTTCAATCAATTCTGCATCCAATAATTCAAGCACTTTGCGCGGCGCTTCATAAATATTATTGGCGCGGCCGAGATAACAACTGTCGTGGTACGTAATTTTTTTTCCTTTGAAACTGCCGCTTTCTTTTAGTTTTATTTTGCCTTCATCAATTAGTTGCTGTAAAAATGTTGTGTGATGCATTACTTCATAATTTCCGCCAAGCACAGGATATTCATTTTTAAGAATATTAAAACAGTGCGGGCAAGCAGTTACTATTTTTTTTATTCCATAACCATTTAAAATTTGAATATTATTATAGGCCATCATCTGGAATAAAAATTCATTGCCTGCTCTTCGTGCAGGATCGCCGGTGCAGGCTTCCTCTTTACCAAGAATAGCATATTTAATTTCAACCTTATTTAAAATAGCAGCAAAAGCACGGGTTATTTTTTGTGCACGCTGATCAAAACTGCCGGCACATCCAACCCAAAATAAAATTTCCGGTGTTTCGCCATTTGCCATCATATCTGCCATGCGCGGAATTTGCATATAAGTTGTTTTGACAATTTCAAAAATAAAACAAACAAGCTTGCATTAACAAACAAAACTGTTGCAGCATAAACCGGCAACACTATTTTTGCGCCACTAAAAGCAATTGGTTGAAAAAAATCTTTAATTGGGAGCGCTTGCCTTTTTTTGTGATCTATATCCCTGTTATTTTTTTATGGATGTATTACTGGATGCGCAGCGGCAGCTTTTGGTTTTTTTCAAATGTAAACCCAACAATGTATTTCAGCGGTTTTGAAGGGGAAACAAAAGAAGAGATGTTTCAGCAATTGCCGGTTGAGTTTTCACCCATAACTATTTATATTCAGCCTTCTGAAAGTTTGGATTGTGTTGTAAAAAAAATGTATGCAGCAGGTTTGCAATTTCCTGTTGCTGTAAAGCCGGATGTTGGTACAAAAGGTTTGCTGTTCCGAAGAATAGAAAATAAAGAACAGCTTGCAGCTTATCATTCATTATTAACTTTTACTTACGTGATACAGGAAATGATAACCATGCCTTTGGAACTGAGTATTTTTTATGTGCGTTATCCTGGCGAAGAAAAAGGTATAGTAACAGGATTAATTGCAAAAGAATACCTGCATGTAAAAGGTGATGGAAGATCAACTTTAAAGCTGCTGATAGAAAAACATCCGAAAGCGTTTATGATTTCGGCAGAACAAAAACATAAACATGCAGAAAGATTAAACGAAGTAATTGCCGCAGAAGAAATTTTTTATTTGAATGAGTTGGGTAATCATAATCGTGGCGCAAGATTTATTAATTTAAAAAATGAAATTGATGAACAACTGTTATGCGTGATAGACAAAATAAATTTATTCAGTAAAAATTTTTATTACGGACGTTATGATATAAAAACAACTTCGCTTGAAGATTTGAAACAGGAGAAAAATATTTCGATACTTGAATTTAATGGTGTGGGTTCTGAACCAAACCATATTTACGACATTGGGTTAAGTTATATGCAGGCTATAAATATAATTGCGCTGCACTGGAAATATATGTATGAAATCGGCAGGATAAATTATAAAAAAGGAATAGCATACATTCCGTTTCGGAAAGGCCTGCTCATGCTGGATGCATCACTTAAAAATACAAAGCTGATGAAGCAATTAGACCTGCAATGCAAAATATAAGACTATGATGAATGAACTGCTGCCTGTATTATTTGCAGGATTTGGTGTAAGCTTTTTAGGGCAATTGCCTTTGGGTAATTTAAATGTTGCTGCTACACAAATTGGTGTTGAAGAAAATTTTAAAAATGCGTGGTTATTCAGCATTGCAGGTGCATTGGTTGAAATTATTTACCTGCGGGTTGCTTTAAACAGCAGCCAATGGATAATGCACAACAAAATGTTGTTTAATTATGTAAGCTGGTTTACTGTTATACTATTTTTTACGCTTGGTTTTTTAAGCATCCGCAAAGCAATAAAGCAAAAAGAGCCACAAAAAAAAGGCTTGTTGATTGATAACAACATCAACCGTTTTTTACTTGGTTTGATGCTGAGCGCCATCAACCCCATGCAAATTCCATTTTGGTTTTTTTGGGGAACATATTTTATTCACAATGGCACTGTTAAAACAACCTCAACAGATTTTAATCTTTTTACTGCAGGAGCCGGTTTAGGAACGTTGGCAGGCCAGGTTATTTACATTCATGGCGGCAACTGGCTTATAAAAAAATTAAAAGCAAGCCATAGAATTTTAAATGTTATAATGGGTGCTGTTTTTATAATTTCAGCAACCATACAGGTATACAAAATATTCTTCGAAAGCTGGCTGAAGAAATAAGTCTGTCACCAAATCATTAATGTACATAAAACAGGAATGCCGGCAAACCGGCATTCTGTCGTCATTGGTTTTTTATTGATTAGCAACGGCGAATAAGCTATTTAAACCATATTGAACTTTAACAAGGTGCGGACAGCTTAAGCTGTTTTCATTATTACACTCAATACAAAAATATTGAGCAGTAAATGCGGGATATTAAACGGAATTTAATGAAGCAGGGAAACAATTTTGCAGCAAATTTTTTTCCAATAGCCGGTTGTTAATAGTTAACCTGCTACAGGAGGGTTTGAATAAATATTCTTTTCCTTCGTAATTTTCGTGTCATATTCAATTTTTACAGGTAGTTTACCTCCAGGGTTCGTAAATGCCCGGATAGTTTAATAATAAAGGTCAGGCATACACCAAGTCACAGGTGGGTTGTCTTGCCATTGTCCGCAAACTGTATTTGCGTACTTAATCACTATAATTTTCCGCCATATTCGCTTATCAATTCAGCCACTAAAGCCGTCCAGCCGGTTTGATGGGAAGCGCCTAAGCCTCTGCCGCTATCACCATGAAAATATTCATAGAATAAAACAAGATTTTCATTTTCGGGCTTTTTATAAAACCAGTTGTATGTGTCGTAAACTTTACGGTTGCTTTCTGCATCTTTTTCAAATAAACTAATAACACGTTTGGTAAGCTCATCAGCCACCTGTTCAAGATTCATTTGTTTGCCTGAGCCAACAGGGCATTCAACCAACAAAGTATCGCCATAAAATTTTCCGTATTTGCGAATGGATTGTATAATAAGATAATTGATTGGCATCCACACCGGGCCACGCCAGTTGCTGTTGCCGCCAAACATATTTGAAGTGCTGTCGCCCGGATCATAATGAATGGTATATGCAATACCATCAACGGTAGTGGAATACGGATGATCAAGATGATATTTTGATAAAGCTCTTATACCGCCAGGTGAAAGAAATTCATTTTCATCCAACAAATATTTCAACAGATCGAGCAGGCGCTCTTTGCGTATAAGTGATAATAATATTTCAGCATCGCCGCTTCTTTCTTCGTTGGGCCAGAATTTATTGTTTTTTGTGCGATAGTCTTCAAACCATGCAATACGTTTTTTAAAATCCTGCAGTTTATCCAATTCCCATGACAATATATTTGAAACGGCAAATAAAGGCGTTAGCCCTACAATAGAACGTATGCGCAAAGGCATTGGGTCAGTGCCTGCAACATTCAGCACATCATAAAAAAACTTATCATCTTTATTCCATAAATTATGCTCATTCAAAGCTTCAGCTATAAAAACAAAATGCTCAAAAAATTTGGTGGCAGTATCTTCAAAAGATTCATCGTGCAAAGCAATTTCAACTGCCATATCCATCATATTCAAAGCATACATTCCCATCCAGCTTGTACCATCTGCCTGCTCTAACTGTACCGAACCCTGGTAATTAAAGCTGCGGTTAAAAACACCAATATTATCAAGGCCTAAAAATCCGCCTTCAAAAATATTATTGCCTTTAAGATCTTTACGGTTTATCCACCAGGTAAAATTTATAAGCAGCTTCTGAAATATTTTTTTTAAAAACTGAACATCATTTTTGCCGGTTTGTTTTTGCTCAATATAATAAACCTGCAATGCTGCCCATGCCTGCACCGGCGGGTTTACATCACTAAAATTCCATTCGTAAGCAGGTAGCTGGCCATCGGGTTTCATATACCATTCGCGCATAATAAGCAACAACTGGTGTTTGGCAAAATTTGCATCTGCTACTGCCATTGAAATGGTTTGAAATGCCATATCCCACGCAGCATACCAGGGATATTCCCATTTATCGGGCATGCAGATAATATCCTGGTTTTTTAAATGCGTCCAATCGTAGTTGCGGCCTGTTAAACGCGCCGGGCTTGGTTCTGTAATGCCATCACTTGTTGTTAACCATCGTTCCACATCAAAATGATAATATTGTTTGCTCCATAACAATCCTGCAATTGCCTGCCGCTGAATATTGGTAAGGTCTTTATTCATTTCCTTTGGCAGAATAGCAGCATAGAAATCATCTGCTTCATTTTTGCGTTTTTGAAAAATATGTTCGAAGTCTTTTACAAATGGCTTTTTTATTTCATTGTTACTAAGCCTGCAATAAATGGTTTTTGTTTCACCTGCTGCAATATTGAGATCATATACTGCTGCGAATTTTGTTCCCTGTTTTTTATTACGTAACGCTGTAATATTTTTTTTCTGAATGATGGCCTGGTGAAAAGCATCTTTTGTAAAAACTGAAGTATTAGGTGTACCGGTTACAATTTCTGTATTGGTTTCATTTTCTGTAAATAACCTGTCGTCAGCATTTAAAAAATAAAAATAATGACGGCCCAGTTTATTATGATCTGCTGCAACACAGTTTTTATTTACCAGCGATAAAGATGGCTTTATTAAATCGGGCGTGTATTGCCACTTATTATAAAAAAATAAAGTTGGCAATACCGTTATTTCTGCTTCATTTATATAATGGTTGGTAATATCAATCTTAATAAAAATATCTTCATCATCATGCTTTGCATAGGTTATTAAAACATCAAAATATTCATTGTTGTTAAAAATGCCCGTGTCAAGAATTTCATATTCGGGATCAAGCTTTGTTCTGTTGCGGTTTTCTGTTCTTAATAATTCATAAGGAAATTTTTGCTGCGGATACTTATACAAATACTGCATGTAAGTATGGGTAGGCAAATTATCAAGATAGTAATATAATTCTTTTACATCTTCACCATGGTTACCTTCAAAATTACCCAGGCCAAAAAGACGCTCTTTTAAAATTTCATCCTTTCCATTCCATAACGCAATTGAAAAACATAGGTTTTGATAGTAGTCTGAAATGCCGGCCAACCCATCTTCCCCCCAGCGGTAAACCCTGCAATGTGCATGATCAAAAGGAAAATAATGCCAGGCATCACCATCTGCACTGTAATCTTCACGCACTGTTGCCCACTGCCGCTCACTTAAATATGAGCCCCACTGTACTAATGGAACGGGTTTATTCGTGTTTTCATTAAGCCGCCTTTGCTCATCAATCATATAATCAAACTTAGTAAATGAAAAGGTTAACATCCATTATCTTAGTAAATATTAATACACAAAAAAAATTTAGTAACCATAAAAACATGCGGTATAAATTTCACAACTGTAAAATATAATATCTAACAGCGCTGTAGCTCAACAACATTTTTGCTGGTTTGATTTTTGATTTATGTTATTAAGTTTTTCACTTAAATTTTTAAATATGAAATCTTTACAAGGCAAAAAAATTGCCATACTTACTGAAACAGGTTTCGAAGAAGTTGAGTTAACAAGCCCAAAACAGGCGCTTGAAGAAGCCGGTGCAGAAGTGCATATTGTTTCTCCGCAAAAAGAAAAAGTAAAAGCATGGGATCATGACCATTGGTCAATTGAATTGAATGTAGATAAAAATATAAAAGATGCAAAAGAAGAAGATTATGATGCATTGATTTTGCCTGGCGGTGTTTTAAACCCTGATAAGCTGCGCATAGATGAAAATGCAGTTAAGTTTGTAAAAGAGTTTTTAGAATCAGGCAAACCTATTGCTGCTATTTGCCATGGCCCGCAAACATTAATTGAAACAGGTTTGCTTGAGGGCAGAACGATGACATCTTATCCATCAGTAAAAACAGACCTGATAAATGCAGGTGTTGGTTGGGTTGACCGAAGTAGTAGTTGATAACGGCCTTGTTACAAGCCGCAGCCCGAAAGATTTACGTGCATTTAATAAAAAAATGATTGAAGAAATTACAGAAGGCGTACATGTGCCTGCTCCTGCGCATTAATAAAAATAGTGAGTTTGATTTAAAGAGGACGAAGCCCCGTTTTATGAAACGGGGCTTTATTTTTGTTTAAATTTTTTTTATCAATGTAATTGAATATGCAAACAATAACCGCTATTGTGGAAACACCAAAAGGCAGTGCGCAGAAATATGATTATGATCCCGAAAATAAATGGTTCAAATTAAAAAAAGTAATGCCTGCGGGTATGGTGTTCCCGTTTGATTTTGGATTTATACCGAATACAAAAGGAGAAGACGGTGACCCGCTTGATATTATCATTATTTCAGAATTAAAAAGCTTTCCCGGTTGTGTGATGGATTGCAGAATAATTGGGGCGATAACGGCCAATCAAACGGAAGTAGGAAAAACAGTGCGCAACGACAGGTTTATTGGCATACCTGAAGCTTCTCAAATGTTTGCTGATATACAGGAGATAAAAGAACTGCCCGCAGATATCATCAATCAAACGCAAACATTCTTTATAAATTATAATGAAATAGAAGGCAAAAAATTTAAGCCTTTAAAAAAAATTAACGCAACACAAGCTTTAAAACTTATAACCAAAAATAAATCATGAATACAATACATTATTTGTTTGGCGAAGGGCCGAATCTCACAACACTGCAAATGAGTATGCGCACATTTGTAACATTTATTATTTTATTAGTGCTTATACGGCTTGCAGGCATGCGCACTTTTGCCAAGCGTTCAGCATTTGATAATATTATTGTTATTCTCCTGGGTGCTGTGCTGGCAAGAGGTGTTGTGGGTGCTTCACCGTACTGTGCAACGGTTGCTTCGTCTGTTGTAATGGTTGGTATGCATCGTTTAATTGCATGGCTGTCTGTAAAAAACAGGAAGTTTGAAAAACTGGTAAAAGGCACTTATATTAAATTATATCAGGATGGAGCTTTAGTAAATAATAACCTTGAAAGAACAGGTATGAGTGAAAATGATCTGCATGAAAGCCTGAGATTGGAAACAAAAAAACTTACGCTTGCTGAAATAGATACAGCGTTTATGGAAACTAATGGCAGAATAAGTTTTATATTGAAAGAAAGCGATAAATAAATATTCAAAAGCTTATGCTTTTTGTATCATCATATTAGTTTATTCCTTATCAAAATATTTATGGAATAATGTAAAAATTTCATCTCATTAATAAAACTATGGCAGAAGTTTTACAAAGAGAACACAAACAAAAAGCGGTGTTTCAAAAAACAAAAAAGCATCGTTGCGTGTTGACCTTACTCCAATGGTTGATCTTGGATTTTTACTTATTTCATTTTTCATTTTTACAACTACTCTTTCTCAACCTACGGTTATGAAACTGGCAACAACAAGTAATGGAGATTCTTCAGAGTTACCGGCAAACAAAATACTCAATTTAATATTAGGTGCTGATGATGACATCTATGTATATAATGGGCAACAACTAAACAGGATTAAAAATATCGGCAGTAATTCCGCGGCAATCCGTAATGCAATCTTTCAAAAGAAAAAAGAAATAAAATATAAGTATGGAAGTGATACAGGTATGATAGTGCTGATAAAAGCAACTGATGCTTCAACTTATAAAAATGTTGTAAATGCTTTGGATGAAATGCTTATCTGCAATGTAAAAACTTACGAGCTTATGGATGCAGCCAATGATGAATTAAAAGCCATCAAACTATAACAGCCTCACTGTTGTGCAAATAAAAAAGCAACGCTTGTTGTGAACGTTGCTTTTTTATTATGCTAAAATAATTTAGTGCTTACTGCTGTCTTTTTGCTGTTCCTGCATCTGCTGTTGCATTTGTTGCTGCAGTTGCTGTTGCATCATCGGATTCATCTGTTGAGGAGGTGCATCTTTTACATCTGTAACTTCTATATCAAATATAAGGTTAGAGAAAGCAGGAATATCTGCTCCCTGTGCCTGTGGCCCATAACCTAACATAGCCGGTATAAGAAATTTTCCTTTTCCTCCTTTACCAAAATAAGGAAGGCATTCATTAAAGCCCTCTATTGAACCACGTGTGCCAACAGCAATTGGTATAGGTTCAGTATGTCCTTTTGTTGTATCCATATTTGTGTCAAAAACTTTACCGGTAGTTTCAAGATAGCCGCGATACATAACCGTTGCAATTTTACCGGAATCAGCTTTATTGTTTTCATCGCCCGGATTATCTAAAACCACATAAGCGCCGTTCTTTGTTTTTATGCCTTTCAGGTTATTTTTTGCCATATAATCTTCAAGCGTTTTTGTTTCAGCCTGCTTTTCTTTTTCAATTGAACTATCATAATCTGCCAGCATTGCTTTTTCATCTTTAAATACCTGCAGCAATTTTATACGTGCAATAAGTACCTGGCCTTTTACAAGAATGGGAGTGTAATCCTGTATCAATCCTTTGTTCTTTAAAGAATCTATATTAATACTTATCTCAGCACTATCGCCAACATTCATTAAAGGCACAACTTCCATAATTGAATATTGAATACGCTTGCCTGTATCTAAAGGGCTGTACGCGGCAAGTTTACTGCTATATGTTGTTTGTAAAACAGAATCTCTGTCTTTCAGCCTGTATTCAAGATTAAATTTTACAAACCCCCCCGGTTTGGGTTTTTCATCTCCTTTACCACGAAATATTTTATAAGTAAGACCTGAAGGAGTCTTTTCATAATTCATGTTGCATGCAAATAAGCTTATTGCAAATAACACCGCGATTGTTCTTTTCATCTGTAATTTTTTTTGTTTTTAGTTGTCAGATGTAATGCCCATAAGATTCAATTTTTATTAATTAATAACCGGGCATTTCATTTTTTTATTTTTGTTTTAATACCCACTGCCTGTTTAAGCAATGAAAGATTTATGTTAATTGGTTTTCGTATTGTTTAATAACTTCTTTAAATCTCTTCACATTATCCTCAATGCTTTCAGAACTTCTGCCGCCTGCCGCATTTTTATGTCCGCCGCCTTCAAAATGATTGCGTGCAAGTTCGTTTACATCAAAATCTCCTTTACTTCTGAAACTCCATTTACGTTCTTCGGTTCTGTCAATTAGTAAAGCGCCCAGCTTGATTCCTTCAATAGAAAGCAAATAATTTACGAGACCTTCTGTATCACCGGTTTGAATTTCAAATTTCAGAAGATCGCGTTTTGATATGGCCATTAGTGCTGTATTATACTCATACAAAACTTCAAGCCTGTTTAATAAAGCATTACCTATAAAACGCAGCCGGTTCTCTAAAAAATTATCATAAATATTTTCATGAATGATGCTGTGATTTAATCCAAGCTCTTTTAAATGCGCCACGGCTTTATGCGTTGCCGCTGAGGTAATGGAAAAGCGAAACGACCCTGTATCTGTCATGATACCTGTGTAAATACAAGTGGCTGTTTCAATATTCAGCTTGTCTGCAAAAGGAGAATGAACTATAAAATCATACACCATTTCGCAGGTTGAACTTTTTGTAATATCGCTTACACCATAATCAAAATGCTCTTCTGCCGGCTGCTCATGATGATCAATAAGCACTTTAACGCACTTTATACCAAGTAGCAGCGTTTCCATTTTTTTTGTGCGGTGCATGCTGTTAAAATCAAGACAAAAAACAATATCCGCGCTATTTAGGAGCTCAGTACTTTTTTGTGTATATAGCTCATAGTCAATAACCTTTTCACAGCCCGGCATCCAGTTTAAAAACCTTGCCCAGTTTGTAGGGGAAATTACCGTTACATTATCATGAAGGCTCTTTAAGAAATGATACAACGCAAGCGCAGAGCCCATTGCATCGCCATCAGGTTTTTGATGCATGGTAATTACAATATTTCTTTGGCTTTGCAATAATGTATATAAACGCTCAACAGGCTGCATAGAAAGGCGGCAAAATTGCGGCTTTAAAAGCACACATTCAAATGAATTTTGTTTTAAAACGCATCTATAACAATTTTGTAATTTAAAAAAATTAACGAACGCTTACTTTTGCGGCCAATTTAAAAACTATGAGTAACGTAACATTTACTATGATAAAACCCGATGCCACCGGTAAATTATATACGGGTGCAATTATAGATCGCATTATTAAAAACGGGTTTACAATACAGGCAATGAAGTGGACAAAGCTTACAAAAGAACAGGCCGGTGCCTTTTATGCTGTGCATAAAGAAAGGCCTTTTTATGGTGAGCTGGTTGAGTTTATGAGCAGCGGGCCAATTGTTGCAGCCATTCTTGAAAAAGAAAATGCAGTTGCAGATTTTAGAAAACTGATTGGGGCTACAAATCCTGCACAGGCAGATGAAGGCACAATCAGAAAAGATTTTGCAGCATCAGTGGGTGAAAATGCAGTGCACGGCAGCGACAGTGATGAAAATGCAGCTATAGAAAGCAGCTTCTTCTTTTCCCAACTTGAAAGATTTTTATAAAGAAAGGCAGAAATAGTTGTAAAATAATTTTTGATACTTACCTTCGCCCTTTAAGGGTTTAGGGTTGAAAAAAGGGGCGGCGATTCTTCGTCAGCCCCAATTTATTTTAATAAGCCATACAAGCTGCCTTCTTTATTAAATATGCGTTCAATTTTCTTTTCGGTTGCGGCATCTTTTTTCAATACCGGCGCATGATGCGGTTTAATGCGTGCGTCTAAAATAACAGCGTCGCAACCCCAATGTTTATAATTGTAAAAACTGTTTACACCATATATATCATAGGCAGGATTGCAACGCGTAAATGCTGACCATAAAAAATTGTTAAGATTTTTTGCAACAAAAGAAGCATCATCACAAATAATTATAAAAGGAGTTTGTTGTAATGTTTGTGCAAATTTTAATTGCTCATTTAATTGCTGCATTTCTTTTTCAGTATTCTCATAATTGCTGAACCTGTTTGTTTGCAAACAAATTATTCCTGGTAAAATCAACCGTGCATTTTCAAAATTTTGCAATGATGAAAATTCTGAAGGAGTTGATGTGCATAAATCTCTTACAACATCTCCATAAGCAGCAAATACAACTTTGCTTCCACGGTTAAGTGACGTTCCTGAATAATCAAGCGTATCAATAGTTGTGTTTGTATAAAAATGAATATCTCTTAAAAGATCTATGCGCTTTAAAACATAATCAAAGAATGAAGGAATATTTTGCGGTGAAATTTTTCTTTCATCATCAGCTGTAATAAACAAAAACTTTGCAAGGCTTAATTGTCCTGTTCCTAAAATATGATTGGCGATAGTTAAAATTTCTGCAGGTTGTTTTGTTTTATTGTATGGCGTATAGCGTTCGCTGCCTGTTGCCAATAATAATGGATGAACGCCGGCTGCATCAACAGCATTTATTTGCTGCAAACCAGGAATTTCTTTTGTAACTGCCTCGCCGGTTAATTCATGAATTAAATTTCCGAATGAAGTATCTTCCTGCGGCGGCCTTCCTACAACCGTAAATGACCAGATGGCATTTTTTTTTGCGTATACTTTGCGTACATGCATTAATGGAAAATCATGTTGTAAACTGTAATAGCCAAGATGATCACCAAACGGTCCTTCAGGCTTATTTTCATTTGGATAAACTTCGCCGGTGATTATAAAATCTGCATCAGCACTAATACAAAATCCATCTGTATAAAAATACCTGAACCTTTTTCCGCTTAATAAACCTGCAAACATCAGTTCACTCACATCTTCGGGCAGCGGCATTACAGCAGCTAAAGAATGCGCCGGTGGTCCGCCAACAAATACGCTAACTTTTAGAGGCAGACCTGCTTCATTTGCTTTTGTTTGATGAACGCCAATGCCGCGATGTATCTGGTAATGCAAACCCGCTTCTTCATTCAGTATATAATTATTACCTGTAAGCTGAATGCGATACATACCAAGATTGGAATGCTGAACGCCGGGCTGTGCAATATCTTCAGTATATACCTGGGGTAACGTAACAAAAGCGCCGCCATCTTTTGGCCAGTGATGTATCAAGGGCAGATCGGTTATTTTAATTTCGTTATGTATGATATTGGTTGGTGAAATTTTTTTTGGTAAAGATGATAAAAAAGAAATGCCTGTTTTAATTGAGTTGAAAGGTTGGTGAAATATTTTCTGCGGATTATTTCTAAGTTGAATTAGCTGCTGAATAAATTTAAAGCGTTTTCTGAAAATAAATTTGCTTCTTTCAATGGTTCCGAAAATATTTGATGCAGCACGAAAATTTGAACCTTTTACATTTTCAAACAATAAAGCGGGACCTTGCGCTTCATGCACTTTTAAATGTATGGCAGCCATTTCAAGATAAGGATCAACTTCTTCTTTTATTCTGATTAAATGGCCGTTCTTTTCAAGATCAATAAGGCAATCTTCAAGTGAGTTATACACCATAGATTATGCAAACGTATGAATTACCATGCACTTGAACAGATCGCTTAAAAGCTTTAATGTATGTGTTTAGGACAATCAATCCGCTGAGATTTCCGGCTTTGCTTATTGCTATTCATTTTATATTCAGACTGTTTTGGAAAAACGTATATAAAAGAGAATGTAGAAGTATAATAATTATCATTCCGGTCGGGATTAGCTCTTTTGTTGCCGGAAGGAAATGGAAGCGAAGGATCTATCTCATTTCCTCTGAAAGAAAGATCAACAGCTAATTGACCTCTTTGTTTAAAAAGCTCGTTTTCATCAGGGTAAGTATTGCTTACATCATCCACATAATCTGTAAACAAAAACCTGCTGCTGAATTCCAGGCCAAGTAAAACGCGGTCTGACATTCTATATTTAAACCCAATGCCATAGGGAACTTCAGGTTGAGTAAGTGAATACATTTTTCTGTCGGGATAAACTGCCAATCCCTCGCCTTCTGTACCTAATGGCTGTAAATAAACTTTTTGGGAGTTATAAATAGTATAAGGATTAAAATGAAAAATTCCTGCACCTGCAAAAACGTATGGTGTAAATTTCCGGGTTTCATCTAATAAATGGAAATCGTATTGCAGGCATAAATTAACATCTGTAATACTGGAAGCAAAACTAAGGTTACGATATTTATAACCCGTGTTACTTAAATCATCTCCATGAATTTTTCCAGTAGTAAAACCTGCACGTAATAAAAACTGATTTATACGGTAACCTGCATAAACACCAATTGAAAAATCTGCATGTTGAAAAGTATAAGCTTTGCTTTGAAGATCGCCGCCATAATTCATAAAACCCGGTGAGATTTGCACGCTTAAGTTTTGTGCAGTAAGCGTGTAATGAAAAACAAGAATAGCTATATAGAAAAAAAAATGCTTATATGCTGACATGTAAATAGAAGTGCTTAATTAAATAATTCCAAAATTAATAACGTTCAAAAGCAAAAATTATTCCTTTTGTAAAATTGCACTAAATACCCTTTAGCAAAATGCAAAAAAAAATGACTTTTTAAAAGCCATTTTAATTGTTTCCGGTAGCTGAAAAAAGGGAAAAATATGTAGACAAATATTTTTCAAATGTAAGATCGGCATTATGCAGTGATTGATATAAAAGCTGTTTAAGCCGATAAACAGGAGATAAAAAAATTAATTTAAACAACAGCCTTCCTGGAAGCTATTACAGCATTTTTTGCTTTGGTTAAAGACAATTCTTCTTCTATTTCAGCAACAATCAGGTGCGTAATTTCATCTTCTAATTCAAAAATTTCCGTAGTAGTACATTTTCTTTCATACTTGCGGCTCCATAACTGCTGATTGGTTTGTACTTCTACAAACTGAACATAAATGCGCAAACGATCATCCTGTATTTGAATATTGCCGGTAACTATATATTGTACATTTATCAACGTGGTTATGTCTTCATTTTTTTTGCATAATTCTCTTGCAGTATAATAAGCGATCACAGAAATTTCTTCAAACATCATCAATTCTGTAGTTAATTGAAATCCTAAACCATCAGCGAGTGAATTTTCTATTGCATGATCATTCAGGTGCCCGAAAGGAAGTACGGCAATAGCCGGCGAAGCGTTTATGTGAGATTTATTCGTATTGATGAAAGCGTCATCTATGGTTTTGTCATTCGGGTTACAAAAAAAGGGAACATAACTGCCTTTAGGAACATAAATACGAAGGGTATCCTGAGCACCTTGTGCATTGTAATAATGATTTAAAGCTCTTCTTAGCCTGCCGGCATGAATTCTTACAATGCCATTTTCCTGGGGCTTGAAATTTATTGGTTTGTTCAGCACTTTAATACCAATTGTATATTCCTTCAACAGGTTTGAATTTCCAAGCATGGTTTCATCTACAATAAATACAAGAAATCTTTTGAGAATATCTGAATTCAGAAAAAATGAATCAGTGAATATTCTTTCAATTTGCTGGTATATTGCTTCTTTAGAAAATCCTGTTTCTTCGGAAGCTGGTGATTTGATTAGCATGGGGATAACGAGAATTTACAAAACAAATAATGGTGTTTAATGTATAGTACTCTATGATTTTCATCATTCAAAAAAACGATTGCAAATACCCTGTTTACTAAAGAAGACTCAGGTAACGACTATTAATCAATGCTTCGTTACCTGCTCTGTCAGTCATTATTTCGCCGCTCGAATTTTCATACAACTCTCCTAAAGCTTTAAAAGCGCCAATAATGATTAAAAAAGATGCAGACCTTTTGAAGGCCTGCATGTGGTTTAGCAACGGCCAGTATGAAACAAAATGATAAACTCCTTCATTTAATACATCTTTTGATATACTGTATTCTTCACACGATTTCGGAATTTGAGTGCTTGACAGACGATACGTCTGTTCAAATTCAGCTTGCTTAGTTTCAGGAATATATCCTGATAATTTCAAGAAATACATAATAATAAATCTGTAGGTGGCAGGGAAAAATTGAGTAATGAGGCATAATCTGTTTTCAACAGCTATGCCAAATAACAGCCTGCTATAAATTAAAAATTTAAATGCTTGATTATGAGATATTAAATAATTATGTGAACATATTGTTACCTGCAATGAGTTTAAAAATAATTACGATAATGCTTACAAGCTCACGAAATACCGTGAGCAAGGATGGCTAATTAATCTTCCTGCGGCTGTATACCAATATAGCAGCCAACCTGATTGATGAATTTATTTAAATGCACCCGCAGAAAAAAATTTTTGTAGTAAATATTAATTTGACAGCCAACACCACTTCAAAAAGAAAACATCTTTATATGCAACCCGGAAGGAATTCATTAATTCAAGCAAATTTTGTTTTCTGTAAATATGCAGATACTTTGAAGTGGAACTAAAAAAATAATTTAGTTAGCGCCTGATCTGAAAAAATGCAGGCAGGTTAAGCTTCGCTTCGTGAGATATTTAATTTTTTCAACCGTGAACGAAGTGTATTTGGGTGCAATCCTAATTTAATTGCTGCGCCATCATCTCCATTTATTTTCCAGTTGGTATCCTTAAGCACCTTCAGAATATGTGCACGTTCTACTTCTTCAATGGAGAAAGATAACACCGATGTTTCTGTATTCACCCAATCAAGTTTTAAGGTGCTGCTTTGAGAAGAGATCGCTGATCGTTCAATTACATTAATCAGTTCACGTATATTTCCCGGCCAGGGATACTCAGTTAAACGAATCATACTTGCTGCAGAAATATTATCAATACCCTTGTTATGCTCAACTGAAAATTTTTGTACAAAATATTTTATCAGCAACGGAATATCTTCTTTGCGGTTTCTTAAAGGAGGAATAGTAATAGGAAATACATTTAAACGATAGTACAGATCTTCCCTAAACTGCCCGGTCTTTACCTGTTGTAAAAGATCTCTGTTTGTTGCTGAAATTATCCTCACATCCACTTTAATGGATTGTTCACTGCCTATTCTTTCAAACTCGCCGGCTTGAAGCACCCTCAATAATTTTGGCTGAAGCACCAGAGGCAATTCGCCAATTTCATCCAGGAAAATGGTACCGCCGTCTGCCAATTCAAACCTGCCTTTGCGTGCGTGCAATGCGCCGGTAAACGCACCTTTCTCATGACCAAACAATTCACTTTCTATCAATTCAGGCGGCAAAGCAGCACAGTTTACTTTAATAAAAGTTTTATCGTTTCGGTAGCTGTGCTTATGAATAAGATTTGCAAAGAGTTCTTTACCTACACCGGTTTCACCTTCCAGCAGTACCGTTGCATTTGTTGCTGCAACCTGTTTTGCTTTTTGAATGGCATAAAGAAGCGCCTGACTTTCTCCTATGATACCAGTTTCATTCTGTGCCTCTAACTGAACGTCACTTAAAAGAAGACTCTCTTTTTCAAGTTCATTCTTCAACTGTTCTACTTCTTTAAAAGCTTTTTCCCTGGCGGTAATGTTTAAACCAACGCTCATAGTTGCTGTTATATTCCATGCTTTATCATACACAAAAACATTGGTCCATTCAACAACCAGATTAGTTCCGTCTTTTGCAACAAGATGGCTTATCCAATGCGCTATTTTTTTTTGCTCTACATTTTGAATATAAAGGGATTTGCGTGCCTCCACTTCTTCTTTTGGAGCAAAACAATCAAACCAGTTTTTTCCGGTGAGTTCAGATAATGAATGATAACCCAATTGCTCTACGGTGTATGGATTTAAATATTGTATTTTTCCTGTATTATCAAGCTCTACAATAAGCAACTGAAAGCTTTGTACAAGCGAATCCCATCGTACATTTCCCCAATGCAAAATTTTCTCAAGCCTGAATTTTTCAAAAATCTCAGTTCTTAACTGAACGCCTATTATAAGGATAAATGAAAGTGGATACAGATTAATAGGAAAAAAAAGTTTGGTGCCAAAGACTTGTCCGAAATAATTATTGCCAAGTTGATTAATTGCTCCAAGTGTGAACAAAACGGCAAGAAAAGACATAGCAAAAATAAACCAGCGGCCTTTATTTTTTTTGCCTTTCGCTATTTGTGTAAACGCTGCATAAAACCCATAAGCTATATTTAGCATAAACGCTAACAGCATAACTAAAACCCAAACAGGTTTTGGGTTATCTGTTTTGGCAAAACACATAACCAGGTAGGCTATCAATATACATATATTTATAGCAACAGGTATTATTTTTTTCGTGAGGCCGCAGTACAATAAAATAAACCAGGGCAGTAAAGCGGAAAATGAAAAATTAAAGATTCGTTTAATAATAATTTGTAACGGATAGGGAGCTTTATCGTTAAGTATAAATCCAATAGGTGGCAGCAGAAAGAAAATACACATGCTTAAGCACATAATACCGAAAATAAGATCGGCTTTATCTCCCTCTTTATGTAAACCAATGAATAAGTTTATTGTTCCAATTCCAAGACATGCGCCTGCAGTAAGAAGGGCTATTATCGTGTAAAACGTTTCCATTTAAAAAAAATGAAATGAAATTGTATGTGTTTTTCAGTGTTCCCTGATCAATTTGCTGATAGCAATGAATGACTATGAATTATTCTATGGTGCCTGGTAATTATTCTACGGTATTTGGTCAGCAAAATCTTTTTCAGAATAACGGTTAATTAAATTCAAATGTACACCTTTAGCGATGAAAAAAATTTCTGACTGTTTCAAAAAATACATTATTATGTTGCTTTCTAAAATGCCCTGGCGATAAGTCTTTCACAGGATTGATAAACTTATTGATGATATATTACTGTTGTACTGTAGAGGAAGAAATGAAATAGAGGTTTAATTAATAATAGAATTAATTGTTGATTAAAATTTAAAATGATCTAAGAAGTAAATTGGTTGAAGTAGTTCTTTAATTTATAATTGCCTGGTCCAAAATTTTAAGTAGAGAATGAGGAAATAATTTAGCAGGGGCTTGAATACGATAAACACTTACCTGCAAATATTAAAATCTAAAACCTACGCTTACGCTGTATCTGAATCCAAAAGACCAGAAAGCTTCATTACCGGAGTGGTTTACACTATGATCGCCACTCAGGTCATTTAACAATGGAAATTTCTCCTTTATCGCATCAATAACTTTTTTTATGGCTTCATTTTCATCAAAATCCGGCAGGTTGTTATCAAGCTTAGCTTTAAAATCATAATGTGTCAAAGCCGGACCAAATACAATTGCATCCAATACCCATCTTCTGCCAAATACAAACTGGTAACCCATTTCAGCTCCAACGTTAAAGAAATTAATGTGGGTGCTAAGATTGGCATCTGATTGCATGCCGGTTGAATCAGTATGTATAAGCTTCCTATCGCCGGTAAATTGATATAAACTCATATAAGGCCCAAGGTAAATTCCATGCGGAGGACTGTACTTATTTTCCTTCAACATGTAAAACCTGTATTCGGCTCCTAACATATATCCTGACTTTTTGTTTTGATTAGAAAGATTTGTGTTATCCAGGTTAAGACTTAGATTGGCAGGAAATTCATTGTATCCTGCAAAAACACTTAAACTTTGATTGGTTCCTGTTAACCGTTCAAAACTGAACTGAACAGCATTATTATATAAAACACTTGTAGTAAGATTAATTTTAACCGTATTCCTCAACTGGTTCTTTTCCTGTGCATTTGCATACATTGAAATGATCATGCAGAAAATAAATAAAAAATAAACGGGTTTTTGAAGCCTGTTTGTTTTGCAATTTTGTTTCATAAAAAATTGTTTAGAATGAGCCATCAAAAACTAAGAATTAGTCATCATTGTTTATCGAAATTAACCAGACCATATATTAACCGATTGTATAATTAATTTTAAAGAGTTTAAGGTTATTCAGTAAAAATGAATTCATGCAATTCTTTTTCAAGTTCCTGCCGGATGCCTTTATATTCTTCAAGTGATTCCTGTTTTTCAGAAGACTCTTTTTTAAAATTTTGCAGGTATTGCATGCATGTAAAGTAATCAAAGCAAAGCGTTCTGAAATCTTCATCAGATTCGTAAAGTTCTTCAATACGATCGGCTTGGTTTGGAAATTTTTGCTTTACTATTTTTAATTGTTGATTCAGCGACTCCATGCTGCTCCTTTTTTCAATTATGAAATATTCAAAGACTTTAGTTTAGAAATGCATTATCTTATTAATGGCCGCATGCTGCCTGATTTTTCCATTTATTATCCTTAATCATAAAGCGCTGTTTTATATCAGGTTTTTTACGAGATGCAGCTTTCAATGGCTGCTATGCTTTTTTAAATTTTGCTGCAAGCGAAAGTTAGAAAAATGTTTTTTCATTCCTGCTAATTTGCCTTATTTAACCGTTACATGCGTAGTATAAATTACAATGCTTACAAATAGTTGTTTAAAAGAGCAATTTTATGTATGGTTTAAAAAAATTTATGAAGTACTTGAATTATTTTATCCGGTTGCTTACAACTTTCCCGCATAAGAATAACTAATGTTTTAAATAAAAAAGATTCAAGATGGAAATCCTGAATCTTGTTGTCCAAAAATTGAGAAAAATAAAAAAGATTTTCAATTTATTGCCCGAACATAATACCTATATTAACGCCCCAGTTTTTAAAGCTGTTGCTGTTTATCAAGTCCGTCTTGTTTGTTGCATAGCTATAATTTGCTCCCAAAACCAATCCCCAGCCTGAATGTGTTTTGGCAATAAAGCCAAATTCCGGCCTTGCCACAAATCCCCAATTGTTTTCCTCGTTCACATAAACATTATAATACAGGTCTTGTTCCAGATACTGGGCGCCCAACGCTATACCAAGATAAGGCTGGAATCTTTTCCTTTCTTCAAAATAATAATGAAATGTTGCTGTAAAAGGTACCTGGTAAACCTGCGCAATAAAATCGCTGGTAACAGCACCATTGCCATCAGGCTTTTCTAAAGTTTGCCTTGGAATATGCTGTTCATAAGTGGACCAATCCAAAGCTAACCCTACTGACATATTTTTCTCATGTAAAAAATGCCTGTATTCAATCTTGCCGCCGGCAAAACTTGTTTTGTTTAAATAATCATTATTGGTTGGAAAATTAATATTCCAGGTAATTCCCATCAGGTCTTTTTGCGCAATCAATGCAGTTGCAAACAGAAATAACAGTGATGTTATAATTATTTTTTTCATGAATTAAGTTTAAAAATGATTATTGTGTTTGTACATAAGGAGATTGATCAAAAGCCTGGTTTATTGCTTCTATGCCCAATTGAATATCGTTATTGGTATTGCCCAGACCACCTGACATTACAGAACTCCAAAGAACAGATAACTGTGTATTTGCCGAAGCATTTTTAAGATCAATCATATCGAGAATAATTGTTCCTGTGGGTATGCTGTAAACAGCGCCATATCCATAGTACGGCGGATATCCGCAATAGCCCCAATAACAACCACCCCAATATCCCCACCAATAGCCGGGGTATACAACTCCAATATTCAAATCTTTAATTGCAGTAAGACCAAGGCCAAGATCAGGGTGGAGATGATTATTTGGTACAAGCGTATAACCACGGGCATCCATGGCTGCTTTTACTGTACTTACCAATTGCTTTGCATCGGCATCAGTCCAAAGGCTGTCGTTTGGATTAGTTGTTATAAGCGCTATGGTATCTGAAATATAATAGGTTTTATAACTGCCGAAATTTGCACCAGGTTCTTTTGAGGTTTGAACTACGAAACTATTGGATAAACTACCTGTATCAGGATATTTGCGGCATGATAAAAAAGCCATTATTAAGAAAGGGAGAAAAAAATATTTTAGTTTCATTTTAAAAAATTTGGAATGAAAAATTGCTGTTCAAAATTAACTTACATGCTGCTGCTTTTTTCTTACCAGGCGCGTTTTACCGTTAATTGAAGCAAGCATTAAACGGTATTATTTAGTTGTAAAGCAGCAAAATCAACCGTTTAAAAACAAACAAAACACTGAAGAATCTATTTGTATGAAACACCTAGTGCAGGCTGAACAGATATGTTACCCTATATAAGATTGTTGCTAAAAAAATATAAGAGAAGAATAAAGTTTTGATCCGCTCCAACATTGAAAGTTTTTTGATATGCGCAGATTTTTTTAAAAAAATTAGCAGCAGTGAAGGTTTACGGTAAAACGTCTCCTGTTAGCTCTTTAACCTGATTTAATGCTTTACTTTATTCTGTTAATATCTCCCATGCTTCATTAATAAATTTTATTTTTTTAATTTTTTAAAACAACTAATATGAAAGGCTTTTTTTTATGCATCCTTCTTGCTGCATGCGTTACCTCTCAATTGCATTCACAAAACATGAGATTAAATGCTTATGGAGCATATATTTTTGATGACGGTGTAGACAACGGTTACACTTCTAACACCCAGGGCTATTTCAATGGAACGGTGAAAGGAGGTTTTTTATGGGGAGGTGGTTTAGAATTCCGTTTGCATGATTACTATGGATTAGAATTGCTATATCAGCGGCTGGATACACATGCCCCGGTTGACTATTATCCCTTCAATGGTACCAGAACGAAAAGTGCCAACGTAGACCTGGGAGTGAATTATATCATGATAGGTGGAGTAAGGTCTATGCAACGCCCAGGCTCCAAAGCAGAGCCATTTGGTGGGCTTATGTTGGGTATGGCAATCATTAATGCAGATGATCCTGAAACACAAAGCTCAAGCAACGCAACAAAATTTGCGTGGGGCGCAAGGCTTGGCGCAAACATATGGGCATCAGACAGAGTGGGTATAAAACTCCAGATGCAATTTCTTTCAGTTCCGCAGGGTGCCGGTGGCGGATTATACTTTGGAACAGGTGGTGCAGGTGCAGGAATAACTACATATTCAAGCATCTTTCAATTTGTATTGGGCGGAGGGCTTGTTTTTAAATTGGGAGGAAATGAACATCACACACAACCGCAAACACCGCAATAAGTAACAATGCGCTTTTGCTAACTAAATGCTTTTAATTTATCAATTGTTCTGAAATAAACAGGTATTAACTTAGGTTAACACCGCAGGATAGTTTTCTCTATGAATATATTGTTCCAGAGTATTGCTCTTAAATGAACAAAGTCTTTACATTATTGCAATTTATTCTTTGAATGATGTGTACTTAAATTTCTGCCCACCTACGGAAGCTTCATACATCAGGCCGCCCTTTTCCTGGGTAAACACCATTACACCACTTGTATATTTTGCAGTGGCAGAAGCCCCGGCCGTTACAGCCACCGCAGAAACCTGTGCGGTAAATTCTATCTTATTTTGTTTGAAACGGTCAAGCGTTTCTTTATTTTCAAAAAAGATAACTTCACGGTATGCCTGTCCGCCGAATTGAAAACCCACAGTTACCTGTTTCATATCTGCTTTGCCGATGATAGTTCCCTTTTCATATACAATACCATTACCAGACGCGCCGCCAATACCCATTGCGCCTTTGCCAATATTTGGAAAAGCGACATACCCATAAGCACTGTCAAATACATTTTTCATCAGCTTGTCTGTATCCACAAAAGCCTGGATGGCAGTGGCAGCATCTTCAACTAATTTCTTATCCTTGCCGTATTGGGCCTGGGAAGTACTTGAATAAAAGAATGCCGAAATAATGAGTAATAGATTTGTTGCGAGTGCAGGAATCTTTTTCATATCAGGTTATATTTTGCTTATGCAAAAATGAAATAAAAATCCTATCAACTTGCATTTTATTATTCATAATTAAAAACAAATTCATTTGGATAAAATTGTTATTAAAAACCCTGAAACAGTTGTTAATCGCATAAAAGCATTAAAAATTAAACCTGTATTGCAGCCCACCTATAAATTGGGTACGGCTTCCCAGGAAACCATATTCTGCACGTATCATCCAGCTCCGGTTTATCTGGAACTGTGTACCGATAAGAAAGTTCCATTTATCTTTTGGTGTTTTGTCAAGCGAATATTGAATACTTGAACTACCTGCATTTGTAACAGCTTCAGACGCTGCATCCAGTATGCCACCTGCCTTTGCAAGCGCTGCATTAGCTGTATTGTATTTTGCAACATTTATTGGATTTCTTTGATCAGCGGGACTAAGTTCCCCCCACCATGCATCTACTTTTTGCTGACTTTGTGCAACCTTCGTATAACCCGTATCCAGTTTTTTACCCCATTCATCAATGGGGAACAAGTCGGCAGTGTTTAAACTACCTGCAGTAGTGGAACTTAATTTAACCCTGAAACCGCCTGCCCAAATGGCCCAGCTTCTTTCAGGATGATTTGCCCAGGTAATGTTTTTGCCGATCCTTGGTCCAAATATAGAAACGAAAGCAGGCTTATCCAATGCACTGATATCAGACCATGTAAAATTCATATCGAGTATAATAAAAAAACCTCCAACACCAACTGTTGGCGTTATACCAAAACCATAAGTGGTGGCATTAAAATTTGCCTTTGTTTTAAGATCCAGTATTTTATTCCAGGTTGAGCTGTCAGGTACCCAAATCCCGGCGTCTATTGCGGTTGAAGTTTTGGATTTGGCCAATATAGCATATACATTCAGAAAGGGAAACACCCAGATGTCTGGCCTGATATTTATGCCGTTTGATGTTGCGACAGCATTATTAAATCTTACAATTTGATCGAGATTATATTTAGGGCCATTGTTGAATCCTACCTGTAAGTTGCTGATTAAAATATCTGATTGCTGATTAATATACTGAGCGCTGAAACCAGCTGATTTTGGAAGCTTAAATCCTTTTTGGGCCACTTTCTTGCCCCATATCGGCAGCAGGTATGGATACTCTGCAGTTTTTAAACTGTCAATCAACTCTGCATTCTTTTCACCAACTATTTTGTCTGTAGTGTATTGAGCAAAAAGGGATGTGCCTAAGACACTAAAGAATAAGATTAACAGTAGTTTTTTTTGCATGGCCTGGAAATTTATCAAATGAGTATAAAATTATAAGACCTCTTTTGCAAATGATGATTTAGCATGCATGTAACCGTTAAATGAAAGGGAATGCGTTGCTTTTTTTGGGTTGAATTGATATAACTATTGCTCATCCATACCGGAAACCTTTATGCCGGAAGAATAAAAAACAGGAATGATCTGGATGAGCCACATAATACAGCTATCATTTTAGCGGCTTAGCAATAGTACCCACAAAACGGATAACAGCGGTCCCAGTATTCCCACCAAAAGACCGGGTATCCTGAAGTCCTTCTGTTCTAAAAACCCGGTGCTGTATACAATAGAAGTTGCAGGCGATGATACAGGAAGTAATAATGCAGTTGAAGAAGCCAGGGCTATAGCAAGTGCCGTTTGTTTTTCCATACCCGGAAGCAGTGCAAATCCAAACGGAACCAACACCGTGCAAGTGGCCGCATTGCTCATGAAATTGGCAAAGATCATAGAAGCATATACAAGAATAAACATGAAAGCTACAGGGTTTAAATGCATTGTTCTCATTTGACCTGAATAATGCTCTAATATACCGGTGGATTGAAGCGCTTCACCAAGAGATAATCCACCAGCTACTAAAAACAGCGTATCCCACGAAAAGGTTTTTATATCATCGGCAGTGGTTATACTGCTTACTGTAAATGCCACAATCGGTATAGCCGCTATAGCAGCAACGGAGATATGATGTAAAGAACTGGTTAACCATAACACCACTGTTATGATCAGTACAATCAAAACAGTATTGCGTTGAAAGTTTGATCCTGACTGTGTTGCTTCTTGTTTACTTTCCAAAAATGCAAGAGAAACCGGGCTTGGATCCTTCACATATATCCAAAGCAACACCAGGCAGGTAAGCGCAGTAAGCACAACTGCAAGAGGAACGCCATACAACATCCAGCTTAAGAAATCTACATTGATATTATTGTCACCTAATATTCCAACAGCAATAGCATTTGAAGAAGTTCCGATAATGGTACCCATTCCACCCATAGTTGCTGATAAAGAAATGCCAAGCAATAAAGCTTTATTAAGTCCCGGCCTGTTGGCTGCCTTCATTAAAGGTATTAGCGTAACAACCATCATTGCTGTAGTGGCAGTGGCTGACATGATCATAGAAAAAATCATAGCAGTGAACATAAAAGCAATAATAATATTCCTTGGTTTTGTTCCTGAAATTTTCAATGTTAGTCTTAAAAGTTGCTTATCGAGGTTCGTTTTAGTCATGGCGGCTGCAAGAAAAAAACCGCCCAGCAACAACCAGATAATATTGCTTGAAAAAGTATTTACATACCGGTTTATTGTTTCAGGTGCATCATTCAAATATGGATTGCCAAGGGTAAAAACCAGATAAGCCATAATAAGAAGTGCTACCGCAAAAGCAGGGATGGCCTCGGTAAGCCATAGCCCGATGGAGAAAAACAATAAAAACAATACATATAGTTGTGATGTAGTGAATGCCGGTTCTTTAAGTAACCATGTTAATGCTAATGCGATAACTAATGATCCTATGAAATAATAAACTGATTTCAGGCTTTTATTCTTCGGGATAATTTCCATTGGTTACATGTTTATGATTTGATAGTGCTGCACTTCAAAAACCAATTTCACTTTTTTATTAAACAACCTGATGATCACTACACTTTTTACCGTAAAATTCAAATCGGCTTAACTGTAAAGCCTTTTACATAGCTATAACGTCCTTGCTTCTTCGCTACCTTGTTTGAGTTACAATGCTTTCGGCATTACTCATTACTCAAAAATTTCACAATGAAAAATGGATACTTCAAAATTATAGGTATAGCCTTTTTACTGCCTGTATATATTAATCTTTCTGCACAAACCCGTACCGAACATGATCTTTTAGGCGATAAGCAAATTCCAGACACCGCCTATTACGGCGTACAAACAGCAAGGGCACTGGAAAATTTCCAGGTGAGTGGGGTACTTACCAAAGATTACCCGGATTATGTGAATGCTTACGCCATGGTAAAGCTGGCGGCAGCACGGGCTAATACACAGGTAGGCAGAATGAAGCCTGAAACACTTGCCGGTATTGAAAAGGCTTGCCAGGCAATTCTGGATGGCAAATACCACGACGAATTTTTAGTAGATATGTACAACGGTGGTGCGGGTACTTCTGCCAATATGAATTCCAACGAAGTGATCGCCAACATTGCCCTTGAAATGAATGGCCACAAAAAGGGAGAATATACTATTATCGAACCGCATGATGATCTGAACATGGGTCAATCAACCAACGATGTTTACCCGACCGCTATTCATGTTGCATTACTGTTGTATAACGATAAAGTGTTGCAGGAAGCAAAAGCATTATCAGCATCATTTCATAAAAAAGGCGATGAGTTTAAAGATGTCCTGAAAATGGGGCGCACAGAAGGCCAGGATGCAGTGCCTATGACCGTAGGCCAGGAGTTTCATGCTTTCGGTAACCAATTAGATGCAGCTATAGATGTACTTGAAAAATCAGAAGCCTATTTATGCGAAGTGAATATGGGCGCTACCGCAATCGGTACAGGTATTACCGCATCTCCCGGTTATGCTGAAAAATGCGTGGCAGAACTGGCAAAAATTACAGGCAAGCCTATGGTGCTGGCACACGATCTTATTGCGGCAACATCAAGCATGCAGGCTTTTGTAATGTATTCTTCTGCACTGAAAAATCTTGCTGTTACCATGTCGAAGATATCCAGCGACCTTATCTTTCTTGCTTCAGGGCCGCGCAATGGCATTTTCGAGATCAATCTTCCTGCATTGCAACCTGGTTCGTCCATCATGCCGGGTAAAGTAAATCCTGTAATGCCGGAGTTAATGAATCAGATATGTTATAAAGCTATTGGGAATGATGCTACGGTTACGATTGCTTCGCGGGATGGTTTGTTACAGTTAAACGCATACGAGCCCGTAGTGGCTGTTTCCATTATGGAATCCCAGACACTCTTTTATAAAACCTTGCCATTGTTTCGCGCTAATTGCATAGATGGTATTACTGTAAACAAAAATGTACAGGAGAATTATATAAACACCACTATTGGTATTGTTACCGCACTGAACCCTGTGCTGGGTTATGAAAAAACAACGGAACTCGCTAAAGAAGCATTACAATCAGGCAAAGGCATTCTTGAATTGATCCGCGAGAAAAAACTGCTTACTGAAGACCAGATAAAGCAATTAATGGATCCGGTTAAGCTTACCTCACCAACAGGACCAACTAATATAAACGGGCAGTATGAAAAAAATGATGAAAACCAATAAAAGCAAAGAACAATAAAAAACATTCATTAAAAAATAAACAAGTAAAACATGAAAAAGTTACTATCATTATTAACATGCCTCATTTTCATTATACAAATGCAGGCACAACAATTACCAAAAGTGATAATTCTCGCCACCGGCGGAACTATTGCAGGTGTAGGCACTTCTTCAACAAGCGCAGGTTATACTGCAGGAAAAATTCCCATAGATGATCTTATCGGTGCAATACCCGCTGTAAAAAAGCTCGCTAACATTACAGGTGAACAAATTTCATCTATCGGCAGCCAGGATATGACCATTGATATCTGGAAAAAACTGGCGGTTCGTATTAACCAGATCTATGCAAACCATGAAGCAAACGCTGTTGTGATTACGCATGGCACCGATACACAGGAAGAAACCGCGTATTTTCTTGATCTTGTAGTGCCTTCTGATATGCCTGTTGTGCTTACAGGTTCTATGAGATCGTCTACAGCCATCAGTGCAGACGGTCCAAAGAATTTGTATGATGCTATTACGGTTGCGATTGATCCAAAAACAAAGGGCAGGGGAGTATTGGTAAGTTTTAATGAAGGCATATTTGATGCGAGAGAGGTAATGAAGATGAGTACCAGTTTTACAAACGCATTTGGATCTCCCAATACAGGTGCTGTTGGGCACGCCTTTGATAGTAAAGTAGAATATTACTCCAAAGCTGAACGTGAAGTAAATACAACTTTTAAGATTACAGCAGATACAAAATTGCCTGTAGTGGATATTGTTTACATGTATGCTGGCGCACCTGCTGCCAACATAGACGACATGATAGCCAGGAAAGTAGACGGGATAGTAATAGCCGGTGTAGGAAATGGCAATTTCAACACAGCTTACATGGATGCTGTAAAACGTGCTGTAGCAGCAGGTATCATCGTTTGCCGTGCCAGCCGCGCTCCTTCAGGCAGGGTGGTGTTGCATGATGAAATCAATGATGACGAATTAGGCACCATCGTTTCAGATGATCTGACGCCTCAAAAAGCAAGGATAATGCTGATGCTCGGCTTAACCCAGACAAAAGACAAAGCACAACTTCAGAAATATTTCTTCCAATATTAGTATGAGACAAGGCAGCAATTAACGGATTTAACTGGTCATACAGCTTAATCCGCTGATTACTTAATCTTGTTCATTTACACTATGCAATTATCATCTAATGAAAATAAAAAGGCAGCCGGAGATACATTCCCCGGCTGCCTTTTTCCCTGCAAAAAACATTCAATGATTCCATTATGGTCGCTGACCCTTCTGTTGTACTTGTTGCCATGCATAGTGCATGCGCAGAAGGACACACTTCTTCCAAATGGTACTGATGGCCTGTTATTTACACCCCGGGCAGCAGATACAGTTTTCATAGACAAAAAAAGCGACCTGGCAGCAAATGAATTTGAGGGTAAATATGCCACGTTCAGAATAGGAATGGGTTATATTGGTGATTTCACCGGCTATTCCCAGGATAAAGTTTTTAAACAACAAATGGATTCTGCAGGCCTTGATCTTTCACCCCATTATCAAACGAGAGATTTTCGTATTCTTGGTAGCGGCCGCTTTCTTAAAAGCAAACGGTATCTCGCTTACAAATTTGCTTATATGTACGATGGTGACAAGAAGGTATGGATGATACGTGAGACCGGGCTCACGATTGGTGTTCCTGAGTTAAAAGGAAATATATTCGTCGGTCGTACCAAAGAAGGTTTTTCAATGATCAAAGTAATGAACGGGCATTCTGGTTTGACCAACGAAAGACAAATGGCATTGGATCCGGCTCCTATTTTGGCTGATGGCATTAAATACATGGGCTATTATCCAAAATCAAGAACATTTTTGAACCTCGGCTATTTCAATGATGTGCTTTCAAAAGGCCAGTCATTTTCAACTTTCTCCTGGCAGTGGGTGGCAAGAGCAGGATGGCTGCCCATTTACAATAAAGAAAACAACAGCATTTTGCATATCGCCGGTGAAATACAATATGGCAAACCTTTGAATGATCAGTTCACTATTAAATCCCGCCCTGAATCAAACCCAACACCGCAATTAATAAATACCGGTGCCTTTGCAGCAGACAAAAACTTTACGTACGGCGGTGAGATTTATTACCGCACAAACAGTTTCATGATAGGCTCTGAAGTTATTTCTCATAACTTCTATTCCAAATCAACCACCAACCACCAGTTTAACGGTGGCGATGTTGTGGTGTCTTACTTCTTTACCAAAGATGTGCGGCCATATAACACTATTGGAAATATTTTCGGATTTGTGCCCGTAGAAAAATCTGTATTCAAAGGCGGATGGGGGGAGATTGAAGGGGTGCTGCATGTTTCAACATTCAACCTGAACGATAAAGACATACAGGGTGGCCAGTTCACACGCATTACACCGATGGTAAACTGGTACCTTACAAAAGCATTGCGATGGGAGCTTGTGTATGGCTACGGCATTTTAAAGAGATATGGTGTAACCGGCCATGTTCAATTCTTTGAAACCCGTTTCCAGATAACATTGATGTAACCAACCTTGTGTTATTTTTTTGCATGCTAACTTGAGAAGCCACGCAATAGGGGTTGACAACCTGATTAAATTATTCCCGAAGCAAGAGGTAAATTAAAAACACAATCAAGTTGAGCGTTATGCCCAACTTGATTGGGCATCTCATACTTAAACTCTAAAAACCTGATAATTTATTTTTTTTTTGATTCGTATTAGATTGATATTGAAAATTCAGCTAAAAACATATACTAAAAAGGCAGCATGCAATTACTGCGTGCCGAGGCTTGTTAGAAATGGAGCAAAGTATATAAACAATGGAGCAAAGTATATAAGCAATGGAGCAAAGTATATAAGCAATGGAGTAAAGTATATAAGCAACGGAGCAAAGTTTATAAACAATGGAGCAAAGTATATAAACAATGGAGCAAAGTATATAAACAATGGAGCAAAGTATATAAACAATGGAGCAAAGTATATAAGCAACGGAGCACCGACTTGATGAGTTTCTCCTGATTTCTGTCGTAAACTGAGTGATTTCTGTCAGAAATTTCAGATTTCTGTCGTAAACTGGGTGATTTCCGTCAGGTATGGTGTAATAGGGCACGTTCAATTCTTTGAAACACGCTTCCAGGTTACATTGATGTAGAGAATAATGCAAACGGTTAAATTAATAGTTTTTTTTTGTCCTTCAAAAAAACTATAACTGAACCGGGTTAATCCGAACTTTTTTTATGCTCAACACAACCTGCCAAACAGGCAAACGGTGGTGTAAACAACATAATGCCAATTTCAAACCCGGCACCATTATGTCCGCCAAACTCCTGTCCATAGGTTAAAGCAAAAACAGCATACCGGCTCGGTTCCCAACGCGGACCAACTTTAAATTCAGGGATGGTTCCTGTTTCCCCCGCTGCTCCAAACACTTCGCCCACCACCGACCATTCAGGATTTTTAGGAAACCATGGAGACCAGGCCACGCGGGTAGAATAAGTAAATCCCCAGGCAGATGTTTTTTTTTCACCGTAATTCCTGGTCAAACTTGCGCCCGGCATAATGTCCCATGAAACTTCATTATTAAAAAGTGGTATGGTTACAGGTGTATTCATCCAAAATGTCTTGAATGCGTCTTTTGCCCTTAGCTCTTTATCAATAGTTCCGGGAAACATTCCTGTGCCCATTTTAACGGCGGCACCACCTGTCTGTGCTTTATTTTGATAGAACATATACTTCCCGTAAAACGAGGTTGAATAGCCATCGTTGGTAGTAAGATCGTTATCATTATTGTACAGGTATGCTGCCATCGTAAACTCCCATTTCGAAAAAAGGGAGTAGGTGTTCATGAGCATTGTATTGCGCTGCCCGAAAGTAGGAATAATGGTTAGGGTACCATGAGGTTTTGACAGCCAGCTATCTGAGTTGAACTGCTGGGCATTTGCATGAATTATTGACGTAATTATTAAAAAAAATAACGCAGCTTTTTTAATTAAACCCGAATTTGTTTTGATGGGAAATGACATATAACAAGTTGTTGATGGGAGAATTTCCATTATCTAAAAAGTAATCACTATAAAGAATAAAATTATGATGGCTCTTTTGCAAATGCTGATATGAACAGTATGTAACGGTTAAATGAAATTAGCAGCAGCTATTTTGTAATCTGAAGAAAAAACAAATTTTTCACGCTGGTTAATAAAAATAATAGCTTACTCCAAACAGGATGCCGTAGTCTAATTTGCTGTTTCCTTCAACTGGGGGTTTGCTGTCGTAGTTGTTGTAAAATTCAAGGCTTAGTTTGAAATTCTTTATAATTTCCCAATTCACATTTGTGCTGCCATCATTACGAAAGCGGTCTTGCGATAAGCTATAATAAAATGACTGAGACATCAACAGGTCAATCTTTGGTTTTGTGAACCTGAAGAAATTAAATTCAAGCTGCCCATAAAATTCACTCAGTGTTCCTGTGGTAACTTTTTCTGTACTTTTTTCCTGGTTAAATACAAACCCTGTTCTTGCCCAGGCATAAATATATTGTGTAGTAACAAATTTATTACCTATACCAAGGCCTTCCTGGTAACGTCTTTGCAAACCAAGTTCAAGATTTCGCTGGTAATTCAAAAACACGGTGGCAAACCATGTTGGTGTGAAGTAATAATTGTTTTTGATGTAAAAATTTTCATTATCCCTGCTAAAGCTTGTGTCGGTAATCGTGTATATGGCAGACACGTCTAAAGTAATCAATTCCTTTTTATAAGAGTAGGTAAGATTGCCATCAAAATTCAGTCTTCCAAAATGGCTTGACTTTGTATAGTTGTAGCCCATTCCAACATTACCCGCAAATCGTTGTAAGAAGGCATTCCCCGATGGGTACATTATCGAAATGCCTTGCAGATATAATAATGTCGTGTCACTGCCATTGGTCATTTTTGCATAACCATGCCCACTATAAGAAAGTAATCTTCCATAAAAAACATTTCCATTAACAGTTTCAACCCGGAATATTTCCCTTACAGCAGCCATTGTTTTTATGCGTCTTAGTTGAACGGTAATATCTCCTGCATCATCAGGATCGAAAGTGACTACGCCCAATTTTATTTTTTTTATTTTGCCTATCAGTATTCCTCCGTTGTTGAAAAAAATAGTATCTCTCAAATCTTGTGCAAAAGACAGAGTTGTTACAGAAACAAGAAAGTAAATCAATACGACTTTTTTCATTCAATTACAACGAATGCATTGTAAGTAAGTTATTAATTCTACACACTGCTGCTCCTTCATCTCACTTTACCGTTAAATGTCTTTATCCATTACCGTAAAGTGTCTCTAATCATCTTTACTTTTCCATATACATTCTACCTTGGCTGTTAATAATTACTGAGCTACCATAGTTGGCGAATTAGATAAAATTATAAGCAACGTAATCAATTAAATTATTTCTTCATTTCTTAAAAATACCTGTATGAAATTAAAACTATTACTTGTAATTGCGCTGCTTATAGCTGCCTTTTCATCCCGGGCGCAAGACACATCCCTGGTAAGAAATCTTGAAATTTATGGCTTTGCGATGACTGACATGGGATACAATTTCGACCAAATCAACCCTGCGTGGTCAGATGCTTTGCGTATTACCAAACTTCCGTCTTATAAAGATCAGTTTGCACCGGATGGCCAGGTTTTTTTTGGTGTGCGACAATCAAGGTTTGGGGTAAAAGGTTATACGCAAACACCAATGGGTGAGTTGACGGCTGTCTTTGAATTTGATCTGTGGGGTACAGGAGGTGATGAAGGCCAAACAACATTACGTCCACGCAATTTTTATGGTGAACTTGGAAAAGTATTGGTGGGCCAGGCAAATTCTCCGTTCATGGATGCTGATATATGGCCAAATACAGCGGAATACTGGGGGCCTAGCGGGATGGTATTTTATAGAAATATACAACTAAGGTATGCACCTGTAAAAGGCGACAATGAAGTATTTATCGCATTGGAGCGTCCTGGTACCAGTGCAGATAAAGGTGTTGTGGAAACGCCCGAATCGTTAGATAGTGTGAAAGCGCAATTGCACCTGCCCGATTTGTCCGCACACTATAAAAGAAGCGGACCCTGGGGCCATATTCAGATATCCGGCATGTTGCGCGAGTTAAGATGGAAGGATTTTAGTGCCAATGGAAAGGTTAATGGCCATGTTACAGGATGGGGTGTGAACTTCGGTACAGCGATTAATCTTGGCAAATCCGATGTTTTCCGTGGATCATATGTTTATGGAGAAGGCATTGAAAATTATATGCAGGATGCACCGGTAGATGTAGGTACTAAAATCACTTCCTCCGGTTCTATTACGGGTGAAGCATTGCCGGTATCAGGCGTTGTTGCTTTTCTTGATCACTATTGGTCACCTGCGTGGTGCACCTCCATTGGCTATTCAAGTGTCCATATAACAAATACAGACTTAGGTTCTCCCAATGCTTATAAAAACGGGCAGTACGCAATAGTGAATCTTTCTGTTACGCCGGTTAAGAATTTTTGGGCTGTAGCCGAATTGCAATGGGGTGAAAGGCAAAATTTTAGCGATGGATTTAAATCCAATGCAACCAAGGTTCAACTCTCATTCAAATATAGTTTCTCACAGGTTTTCTATAAAAAGAAAGACAATGAAGTTGTTGCTAAAAGCAAAGGCGAGGGTGAGGGTGACCAATAATCAAATTCATTTTAATTAATAAAAATGCTAATCATGAAAAAAAGTATTTTCACAATTCCATGGCGGATGATAACAACCATCCTGATATTAACACTGACGATCTCTTTTCAGCTTAAAGCGCAAACATTAACAAAAGAAAATATTCAGAAAGCATTAGATGATGCATACAATAAATTCAAAGACCTGCAGGAAGGCAAGAATGCAGACTACATAAAAGAACTTGCTAATGTTGATCCCAACATCTTTGGTATTGCATTGGTAACTACGGATGGACAGGTTTACACAAAAGGCGACATCACTTCAATGGTATCCATTCAAAGTGTTTCAAAAGTCTTTACTATGGCTAAAGATATTGAAGACCTTGGACCGCAAGCCATACAGGATAAAATTGGTGTGGATGCAACCGGTATGCGTTTCAACTCTATTGTTGCAGTTGAACTGCAGAAAGGAAAAGAGATAAACCCGCTGGTAAATCCCGGTGCTATTGCAGCAAGTAGTCTTATGGCCGGCGCTGATTCAGCCGCCAAATGGAAAAATATTCTTGACATTCATAGTGCTTTTGCAGGACGGCAACTTTCACTAAACTGGCCTGTATACGTAAGTGAAGCAGGCGATAATTTACGCAACCAGGCAATTGCGCATTTATTGTATGCTTATGGCAGAATGTATTTTGATCCTGTGCAGGCAACGGATATATATACCAAGCAGTGCGCTATTAATGTAAATGCACAGGACCTTGCTGAAATGGCAGCGACATTGGCAAATGGCGGTGTAAACCCTGTAACTAAAAAGAAAGTAGTAAGCCCGCAAACGGTGATGTACACTTTGCCTGTAATGGCAACCGCTGGCCTGTATGATGATTCAGGTATCTGGTTATTTAATTCAGGCATTCCTGCAAAGAGTGGTGTAGGTGGTGGATTGCTTGCAGTTTGCCCGGGCAAGTTTGGAATTGCTGTAGTATCTCCTCCGTTAGATGCAGCAGGCAATAGCGTAAAAGCGCAAAAAGTTATTCAATATGTAATACAGCAATTAGGGGTAAATCCTTATTTGGTGCAGCCTAAACAATAGATATTAAACATTAGAATGGATATAATCAACTACCCGCTGTTAAGGAGAATATTGTGCAGAATTGCAATGATTTGCTTCATAACAACTAAATGCGTTATGGCTACAGCACAGCAAAAGCCACCAGGCAATGTTGATACAACCAATGCAGATCCTTATAGGATCATGCAAGGCCATAGAATAGCACATTCAAAATATGGTGAAGTTAACATCAGGCCTTATACGTATCTCCGTTATCTTAATCAATTGGGATACGCTTCCAGTTACGTAGATGGTTTTGGAAAAACCCAAACTGTTGACAGGCGCCAGGATATCCAGTTAAATAAAGTGAGTATTTACTTTTCAGGCTGGGCTTTTGATCCGAAACTCACTTATTTTCTATATGTCTGGACATCCAATGCATCGCAGGGGCAAGGAGCCCAGGTAGTTGTTGCCGGCAATCTTACTTATAATTTTTGTAAGTATTTCAAACTTACAGGGGGTATTATGTCGCTGCCGGGAGTAAGGTCTACTGAAGGAAATTATCCTTTTTGGTTATCGGTTGATAATCGCATGATAGCCGATGAATATATGCGTCCTTCTTATACCAGCGGAGTACAGGCAAAAGGTGAGGTTACAAAAAAACTGAATTACATGGTGATGCTTGGCAACAACATGAGCACATTGGGCGTTGATGCCGGGCAGATTGATGCCAAACTCAATACACTATCAGCGGCTCTGATTTATTTACCCACCACAGGTGAATATGGTATGTTTAATGGCAGTTACGGCGATTATGATAATCACCAGAAAGTTGCTACCAGGTTTGGCGGTCATTTTACCCGGAGTAATGAAACACGGCAAGGCCAGCCTACTTCTGATGCGTTTGAAAATACAACCTTACGTGTTTCAGACGGAAGTTCCATTTTCGCTCCCAGCCTGTTCGCCAACGGAGTACAGATTGAAGAAGCCAGGGATCAAATGGTTTCTTTAGATGGCGGAGCAAAACTTAAAGGCTTTGCATTGGAAGGTGAATATTATTGGCGGAAGATTGACCAGTTCAAGACAACTAAGGTAGATCCAAATTCTTCCCTGCCGTTTGATAAACTTAATGATAATGGATTTCAGCTTCTTGCATCAGCAATGGTTGTCCCAAAAAAACTCCAGTTGTATACAACTTACTCAAGAATATTTGGTCAATATGGTAACCCATCGGAAGTGAGAACAGGTCTCAATTTCTTTCCGTTTAAACATACCATCTCTGCCCGTATAAACGCACAATTAATTTTTATGAACCAATGCCCTGTTGGAGGCCTGGCATATCCTTATACTGTTGGTGCTAATGGAACTGGTTTTAACCTTGATTTCGAACTTAATTTTTAATCTCAAATTAAAGAGTATCGAAGCTGATTTATAAAGAAAAAGATTTTAGACAAGCGGGGATTTTCGTCCCGCACTTTCTAGTGTGGGGCATTTTTTAAAATTTCAAGCCAAGCCTTTGAGATTTTCTAATACAATGAAAAGAACATGAAAAAAAATCAACTGATATTAATCTTAAACAGGGAAGTATTCCAAAAACATTTGCTTATTTTTCTTCTTTTGATAACAGTCTTTTTTCGTGGCTTAGCTCAAAATTCTACCACTCCGGACACCGCTCTTTTCTACGATTCGCATTTTCATCTTACTAATTATATACAGGAAGGAATAACTGTTCAAAAGTTTCTTGAAGTTATGGGCAATAAAGTGCCTCGTTCAACCTTATTTGGTATCCCGTTGCAACAGCAGTGGGATTATGGAAATTCAGGTAATTACGCACCAACTTATTATCTGCAAACAGATGCGCCATTATATTATTACTCTTTTACTGATGCCTATATTGCTATGCAGTACAGGTCGCTTACCAAAGAGCAACAAGCCCGTTTTGATCCGATGATTACCGGTTTTAATCCTACTGATATGTATGCTGCGGATCATATCAGGAGGGTATTGCTCACATTTCCCGGCGTGTTCAGTGGCATTGGTGAGTTCACTATTCACAAAGAATTTGTTTCACCTAAAATTTCAGGTGAAACTGCAAGCTTACTAAACCCTGCATTGGATAGTATTTTTTCGTTTGCGGGTGAAGTTGGCCTTGTTGTTTTAATACATAACGATATAGATGCGCCATTTCCAAAACCCGGCCAACCGCCATACCAGGCAAAACAGCTTGGCGATCTTTTCAGGCGACACCCAAATACAACTATAATATGGGCGCATTGTGGTTTGGGAAGAATAGTTCGCCCGGTAAAAGATCAATTACAGATAATTGACCAGGCACTTTCTGATCCTGCGCTTAAGCATGTATGTATTGATATATCATGGGATGAAGTAGCAAAGTATATTGTTGCAACACCTGAAACTATTAAAGCTGCTGCCGCGCTCATTAATAAATATCCTGACAGATTTTTATTTGGAACAGATGAAGTAGCGCCTGCAACACAAGACAGTTATTTAAAGGTTTATCGTATGTATGAGCCCTTACTGGCACAACTTACACCAGATGCAAAATATAAACTGCTGAAAGGGAACTATGCACGTTTGTTTGATGCTGCAAGAATAAAAGTGCGTGCATGGGAGCAGCAACATGCAAATGATGAAATGGCAATACCACCATCCACACCAAGTTCGGGCGAAGAAGCAAAATAAAAATGACAATTAAGAACAGTGCAACCACTTGCTAACAAATGATGCTAAATGAAGATCATCACTTTTTTTCACCTTCATTTTTGTCAGAAATTTCCTCTTTTGTAAACGAGCTAATATGCAGTTCCTGCCGGGGAAAAGGGATCTTAATTGCATTTTCTTTGAATGCAAGGTCTATTGCCAAAAGAATAGTGCTTTTTACTGCGGATAGATCTCTTATATTTTTCAGCCAAAAAGATAGTTGCATATCAATAGAACTGCTGTTAAATTGCCTGATAACTACGCTGGGTGCGGGGTTACGCAGAATTCTTTCATCCTTTCCGGGCAACTCCTGTAATATTTTAATTACCTGAATCAGGTTGGTGCCGTATGCTACACCAACATTTATATCAACAGATATGGAAGGGTTTTCGTGCGTCCAGTTTATTAGTTGCCGGTTCAATAAATCACCATTTGGTATCACCACGTTTGCCCCGGCAGCAGTGGTAATAATACTGCTTCTAAATCCAATTGATTTTACCACACCTTTCTGTTCGCCGATCTCTACTATATCGCCAACATTAACCGGTTTTTCAAATGAGATAATAAGGCCGCTCACCAGGTTGTTCACCAGGCTTTGCAATCCAAAACCAACGCCAACGCTTAATGCACTTAAGATGATGGTAAGCCTGTCCATCGGTATGCCAATAGCAGCAAACGCTGCCAATAACCCAATAGTTATGACGGATATTCGTATGATGAGTACCCAACTGCCAATTCCACTTCTTCGGCCAATGCCTGGTTCAGCAGTGTTGCCTGAAGCAAAAAATGAAACCATCCTTGAAATCATTCCTGATAAATAAAGGATCAGGAAAAATTCAAAAATGCTTCCAATGGTAAAGGAAAATTCACCAATTGTTCTTTTTTGAGTGATGAGATTCTTTACGGGAACCGAAATATAATTAAACTCATAAAAATTGCGGGCAAGTAAAATAAACCATCCAATAAAAAGTAACACATAAAATACAGTGGGAGTATTACCGTCTGCACGCTCAAAATTGATATTGAATAACTTCCTGTCTGGCTTGTTATAAACCCTGGCAGTTAGCGCAAAACCCTGGCCAATAAACCGCAACGTCCAATAAAACAATATTACCAGCACTACATTAAAAAAGCCGGCTATCAGGCAGGTTTTAGAAACATTGTACCGGCCATATCCATTGGCCAGGATTGAGGCTGTTTGCATGATAATGCCAAAGCCAATAAAATAGAGCAATAATTTTTCTTTCAGCTCAGTTCTATGCCCACCCAATATTATTGCAGCGCCTGAAAGTATACCGGCAATTGCCAGGCTTACCATTATCCATCTTTCGGGTCTTGTAGCTTGTAAAATAAGCGTATCAACACACGCAATAAGAAAAAGAACGAAGAGAATTAACCAGGCTAACAGCCAGTACCTGGCAACAACGTTTTTTAGTATGAAAACAAAGGATAGCCCCGAAAGAATCCATATCAGCGCAGCAAAAACAAAAGGCGGATCAATAAAAACAAACTGGAAAATATTTAAAACAATAACCAATGCTGATAAAAAAGGGTATTTCAATACCGATTGCTCCTGGTCATTTTTATTCAGCAGGTTTTGTTTTCGCAACCTTCGTTTTAAATTGAACAAAAAAATTGTACATGTAATTACAAGAAGACATAACAGGGTAAGCTTCCCGGTTTCATTCTGCACGTAAAAAATAAAGGATAGCACTGCTTTTATGGTTGAGACTTTAAATATCTCGTTAAAAGGACGAGCATATTTCACCGGGCCATTCAGGTTATTGGTTTCCCTGTTAAATGTTCTTGCGGAAAGTTCATTCTGATAAATTTCGATTTGTTCTATACCGGAAGCCAGTTTGTTTACCAGTATATTTATTGCAGGCTGCAATTCTGATACATCAAGCAGCATTCTTTTTAAAGAACTGTCAATGGGTTTAATCTCCTGTGATACGATAGTCAGCCTTTCTGCATAATGCATTAAAGTTGCGGAATCAGAAGAGAACTGGTACAATACATCTTCTTTGTAAAGAGAGTCAATTGTATTTCTATAGTTAACTAATTTTTTATAATACTGATCTAATGATGATTTTCTTGCTGTTACCCGTATCAGCAGTTCCCGCATTATCTTGTAAGATGTTTCCAGGTTGCGATGCGTTTGCATGGTACCAATGTTGGTGAAAACGCCATCACTTGTAACCTGGTACCAGTTCTTGATCTGGTTTAATTCATAAGTAAGCCCGGTTGTATCAAGCCCATTTTCCAGGTAGTTTTGTGCTTCCAGCGTAAGTTCTTTTATCAATTCAATAGTTGCATCCTGCTGTGTAGCTATGGTGTCTTCACTGTACTCCAGCAGGTTTTTTCTTTGCTCATTGGCCCCGGATTTTTTAATGTAATTAAAAAGATTATTGGATGCTGAATCGTGTTTGATCTCTGCCGAATCCATGGCAGTTTTTTGCGGAATCGGGATTGGGGTTGGAATCTGGATTGGGATTGAATCCTGTTGAGAAAAACCAGTTTTGTGCATTACTAAAAAGAAAGTTATCAGTACAAAATATTTTAGATGTACCAAGCTTATATGCTTTTTAGAAAACTGCATTGTGCCGGTGATTGAAGCCAAACTGAATTGCATTTTTATATATTAAGCACAGATATATTATTCATCAGCATTTTACTTAAGCTTACAAAATTCCTGCTTGTTGAAAGCTATTCACCTGATCCTGAACTAAAGACATTTTAGTATGTTTTATCTTGCTGTGCAAAAGAAAAAGTACGATTCTTTTATCTAATAGCCGCAGTATAGTCCATTTAACGGTTAATTGTTCAATGTCTGTTTCTTCTTCAGAAAGTTTAGTAGTTTCAGTTCTTTGCAATGTTAAATTGATTTTATACATGCTTAAATCCTAACAGAATAAAAAGCTAGATACCGACAATGGAAATTTCTTTAATTCATGCAACGAGTGCGCTTGTACTTTGCATTCTTTTATTTTTCGGAATGCTGGTAATGGTTCTGCTTGGCCGTTTATTGGGTAAACTATGGAAGCAGCAAGAAGTTGAGCAAAAAGGAGGCGTACATTCATTACTAAGTGCATTATTTGGTTTATCAGCATTTATACTTGCCTTTACATTTGGCATGTCGGCCTCACGTTATACCAATGTGCGGGATATTATTGTAGAAGAAGCAAATGATATTGGAACAGCACTACTTCGTTCAGATCTTTATTCAGACAGTGTTCGTGATGAATTTCGCGCAGACTTTAAGAAATACATTGATGCACGAATTTCTTTTTATAATGATGTTACCGATACCGTATTATTTAAAAAGGCAAAAGAGGATGCTGCACAGGCAGCCGGTTCAATCTGGTCGAGAGCTGCGCAACAATCCAAACAGCCAAATATGCTTATTCCTTCAAATAACATGATCCCTGCGTTAAACACCATGTTTGATATTGCTACGACTGCAGAAATGACCTTATACGCAAGAGTGCCCGACCTGATAGTATATATGTTATTTACCCTGGGGTTAATAACAAGTTTTATAAGCGGGTTTACAAGCTCAGGCATACGGCCGAGAGACTGGATCATTATTGTAGTGTTTGCATTGCTATCATCAATGGTTACATATGTTACACTTGATCTTAGCAGGCCCATGCGGGGAATAATAAAAGCGAATACAGGAATACAAGCCATTAATAATCTTAAAAACAGCTTCACGTATTGATCAACAAAGTGAATTAAATGATATGACTGAAGATGATAAATTAAGAAATCTAAGGCAGCCGATTGTTACTGCCACCGGTATCATACTGGGCTTTACACTTAACATGGCAGCCAATTGGGTTCCTAAAGCGTTTAGCAGCCCAAGGTACCTGGAATATTTGATTGCATTAAGCCTTTGTATACATGTGCCGATATCGCTTATAGTGTTGTACCGCATTTTGAATATAAATTATCCAAGAGATAAAGCAGATGCTTATTACAGGAAAACATTAATCCTTTTTATAACAGGCATTTCGCTCTACTTTCTTTTAATAGTTTTTTCAATGGTGGAAAGTGCAATTATAAACCAGCAATAATTAACCAATGACAGAAGCTACAGCTAAAGATTATGCTTTTGTTCCGGGTGGAATAATCTGGAAATTGATTGACAGATCTGGGTTTGAGCGTAAAACCACCCGGTTTAAAATATTAATGGTGATACTCCTTGTGTTACTATGCTGGTTACCGCTTGTGTTATTATCTTTTTCTCAACTTGGATGGCAACAATTTTTCCTGCTTTTTGTTCGTGATGTTGCTACGCATGTGAGGTTTCTGCTTGTATTGCCGCTCCTGCTTGTTGCCCGGCAGGTTGTAAACAAAAGTCTTGCAGAAACTATAAAAACTTTTTACGATTCAA
>Ga0206952_10019_pt1 | contig 55200 bp, 41 predicted proteins | sample Alteio_BWOrgHeat_39_FD_152966 | JGI IMG/M metagenome (GOLD analysis project Ga0206952, IMG submission 152966) | Enriched cells from forest soil in Barre Woods Harvard Forest LTER site, Petersham, Massachusetts, United States -... | ecosystem: Environmental > Terrestrial > Soil > Temperate forest >... | reverse complement strand
AGGAACGAAACACCAAACCCGCCAGGAACTTCAAGATCGATTAACCGACTTGAATGCGACGATGGGAATGGGTGGTGGCGCCACCACCGTAACGGTCAATTTCGAATCGCCCCCGCAAAAACCTCCCAGCTGTGTTGCGTCTGGCAGCAGAGGTCCTGCAAGAGCCCTCTTTTCCTTCCGCGGACTTTGACGAATTCCGACGCGCTGAGCTGGCAGATCTGGAAAGCTCGCGGAGCGATCCGGAATCGGTCCCTGCCCGTCAGATCAGGCGTTACGTTTCGCCCTATTCCATTGACGACTTCCGTTACATCCCGACTCTCGACGAAGAAGTAGCGGAGACCGCGGCAGTGACCCTCCAGGACGTAATCCACTTCCATCGGCAGTTTTATGGAGTAGCCGCAGCCGAAGTGGCGGTCGTAGGCAGCTTTGATAGCCAAGAGATATCGAGAACGATCGTCGAACTGTTTGGAGATTGGAAGAGTCGCTCATCCTACCGCCGTGCCGTGAGCCTGTACCGGCCAGTGCCGGCGAAAAAGGAAATATTGTTAACCCCCGACAAGGCAAATGCCATTTATCTCGCCGAGTCAAGATTCGCGATACGCGACGATGATGCTCAGTATCCAGCGCTACTCGTGGGCAATGAAATCCTGGGCGGCGGCTTTCTGAACTCGAGACTCGCCAAACGCATAAGACAAAAAGACGGACTGAGCTATTCCGTCGGATCGACGATCAGCGCTGATTCCTGGGACAGGGTAGGATCATTCAACGCTTATGCGATCTGTGCGCCACCAAGTGTCTCGAAATTGGAACGAGATGTTTTAGACGAAATTAGACGCGCAGTCTCCGAAGGGTTTACCGGACAAGAAATTGATGCTGCCAAAGCCGGGATTCTCCAATCGAATATTGTCGCGCGTTCCAGCGATGTCGGAATCGCATCAGAGCTCGCACGACAGCTTTATCTCGGCCGGGATTTCCATTCGCAGGAGCAACTTGAAGACAATATCAAAAGGGTTTCTGCTGATGAGATTCAGGGAGTCATCCGCGCCTACATCGATCCAGCGAAGTTCGTGATTGTTGAAGCTGGCGATTTCAGCAAAGTCGATCAATTGACTGCCGAACCAGGGAACCCACCGACAACCTCGCCCTCGGAGTGACGAGGACGATCACGGTCGGGCGGCTGGTTGACCACCTCCCCAAGCGTCCTGAGCCACGCCTTGTACCAACTGCAGAACTAAATAATCTCCGTTTCGTAAGGGCAGCTCGGTGTGTATTTGTACCGCTCAATCGCCGCTTGGAAGCCTGTCAGGCGGGACGCCGACTTTGAATGCAAGAATCCACGGTTCGTCGAATGCTGTGCAATAAATTCGGCACAGATCCGAGATTTGTACCACGGTAGGGCGAACATCATTTCTTCGTAAAACTTGAATAAGACTCGTGGTATTTTTGCGCACTGCGAATATCATTTGCGGACAATGGCGCCCGTCATCGATTCAGGAAAAGACTTGATCGATTACGGTGATGGTGAATCCTCTTGGGATCTGATGCTACGGGACGGAACCTACAGCTAGCGGCGATCTGGAACCGTTCTGTCGACAAGACGCCCCCACTCTCCACCGAGAACCAGATAACCCTTTCCGACGAAGAATTGGTCCAGCAAGTGCGCGCCGGCAACGAAACCGCGCTCGGCGTCTTGTTCGACCGTTATTCGCGGATCGTTCGAGGGATTGGTTTTCAGGCCCTCCGCGATCGGGGTGAGGCGGAGGAACTCGTCCAAGATGTCTTCCTGTATGTTCATCAAAAAGCATCCTTATTTGATCCGGCCAGGGGGACGGCCAAGGTTTGGCTCATCCAAGTTGCATACCACAAGGCCCTGGACCGCCGCACTTATCTGCAGCGGCGGCGGTTTTATGATGGTACAGATATCGATGAAATTGAAGATAACGTTAAAGGAGCTCTGGACATCGAGCGAGAGTTCACAAGCAAATATGTTGGCGAACAGCTACGGAAAGCGTGTTCGGAACTGTCCGAAAGACAGAGGATGACGATCGAGCTGTTTTTCTTCCAGGGGCTCACCTTGCGGGAAATCAGCCAACAGCTCGACGAGTCCTACACGAATGTGCGGCATCACTACTACCGCGCGCTCCAGAAACTTAAAGCTTGTGCAGAAGCTGTCGGGTTGACGAAAGTGTGATGGAGATGAATTCGGGACACGAACTAGGGGAACACGATCATTTCGAAGAGCTCTGCGCGCTCGCAAGCACCGGCGAGTTAACAGCTGCCGAGCAGGAGGAACTGGAGCTTCATCTCGTCAGATGCAGCCGATGCAGGGAAGCGTTTTCCGGCTACAAAGAGTTCGTGACAGCGGGGATCCCACATCTGGCACCGGAATCCGCGGAGATGGCCTCTCTCAACCCAGGGCCCAGGGCAGAGTCCGAGTCAAAGAGAGAGCTTTTTCGTAGAGTGCGAGCAAAGGGAATCTCGAACACTTCACGCAGTGTGAGGCCGCATTCGACCGAAAGATGGATCAGTGCAGTTGTTGTGCTGGCACTTCTGTTCGTGGTGACTGCCATTGGAGCGTATCGTGCCGGGAGTGCAAAATCGCAGGGCACAAACACGGTCCTCGCCTCGGCGAATCGCTCACTTTCCAGCCAGTTGCAAACGGTCATCGCTCAGAAAAGCGAACTCGATCGCGAGTTACAGTTGCGCTCCAGCAGCTTGGGCGAGCTTTCGAGCAATCTCAAGCAGCGGGCGGACGAGTTAGTAAGAATGAAAGAACTCGAAAGGACGCGCCAAGCTCAGTACGACTCAACGGTGAAAGACGAAGAGCAAACAACGCTGGCGCTTGGGTCCCTGACGGCGGAACGGCGATCCCTGCTGCAACAAATCGCGGAGAAAGAAAAGACCGTGCAGGACCTCGAGTTTCAGCTGGCCTCGATGAAAGGGCAGCGCCAGAGAGATTTGCTTCGTTCCGCAAGCTTTGAAGCCGAAATCAAGGATTTATCCGCACGCTTGAAAGATCGAGAACACGCCGTCGATCAGCAACAACAATTCCTCGCCTCAGATCGAGATATCCGTGAGTTGATGGGCGCTCGTCAGCTCTACATCGCCGATGTTTTCGACGTTACCAGCGATAGTCGGACGCGCAAGCCCTATGGACGAGTTTTTTACACCAAGGGCAAATCTCTCATCTTTTACGCCTTCGATTTGGATCGACAACCGCAGGTCAAGGAAGCCAGCACTTTCCAGGTCTGGGGGAAGAATGAATCCGCCCAGGATCGCCCGGTGAAACTTGGCGTGTTGTACGTGGATAGCGAGGCAAATCGTCGTTGGGCATTGAGATGCGACGATCCGCGGCAATTGGCGGAGATCGACGAAGTATTCGTTACAGTGGAACCGAACCGGGAAATCAACAAACCCACAGGAAAGCCCTTCCTCTATGCTTCTCTCCGCAAGGAACCAAATCATCCCTGATAGGTAAACCCATGTCTCCTATCCCCGATGCGAACACTATCGTGGAGCAGGCACGCCGAACGGATTCATAAGCGATTCTGGTACAGAAACACGTTGATCCCCATATTACGTCTGTGAACAGGCGCAGACGTATTTCGATCGATGTCGTTGGGGAGAACTTTGATGCGAAGGCTTATTTTTATCCTGGTGGGCTTCACCTGCCTATTTGCCGGCGACCTGCAATCTCAAACTGGTTACGCATCGCTTACCGGATTCGTCACCGACGCCACGAAGGCCGTCATCCCCGGGGTGAAAGTGATCGTTATCAACGACGACACAAATGCTCGTTTCGAGGGCGTGACAAACAAAGCTGGGAATTACGACGTTCGGGCTCTGCCGCCGGGCCGTTACCGCATTGAAGTGGAAAAACCTGGCTTCAAAACTGTCGTGAAATCCGATCTTACATTTCACACTCAAGACACCATCGCTCTCAACTTTGAAATGGCGGTCGGTTCGGCGTCCGAGATCGTGACGGTCTCAGATAAATCGGACATGGGAACGATCTCGGATAGTCCGGCCGTCGGATTGGTCGTCAATCGCACATTTGTCGAAAACACGCCTTTGAACGGGCGTTCGTTTCAGGATCTCATTGCGTTAGCTCCTGGGTCGGTGAGCTCCGCAAACGGCAACGGACTCTACAGCATAAACGGGCAGCGCGACGATTCGAACTATTTCGTGGTTGACGGAGCCGCGGCTAACGTAAACGTAAGCCCGTCTGGAGTTAACGGCGGAGATTTGAGGGGACTTGCAGGAGCACTTCCAGCTCAAACCGCCCTTGGTACAACCCAAGGCCTGGCCTCCCTCGATTCGCTTCAGGAATTCAAGATTCAAACCTCAGGTTATAGCGCAGAGTATGGCCGACAACCGGGAGCACAGGTCGAATTGACGACGCGGTCCGGGACTAACAATCTCCATGGCTCACTCTTCGACTATTTTCGTAACGACGCACTGGATGCAAATGACTGGTTCTTCAACGAGCAGCACCTTCCTAAACAAGCCGAACGCCAGAATGACTTTGGGGGAACGGTTGGCGGTACATTGGTGATCCCTGGCGTCTATAACGGAAAAAACAAGACTTTTTATTTTGTATCGTACGAGGGCCTTCGCTTACGAGAACCAGTTTTTACTGGCGTTCAGCCAGTACCGTCCATCGCGCTTAGAAAGTTCGCCTCGCCTCTAGTTCAGCCCTTCCTGAATTCAACGCCGCTTCCGACTGGTCCCGACGATGGCGATCAATGCGCCACCTCAGTTGGCGAAACGTTCTCCTGCACAGCCCAGTGGAGCACTGCGTATTCGGAACCGAGCAGCTTAGATGCGCTCAGCATTCGCGTCGATCAGATGATTGGAGAGCGAATTCAGCTGTTCGGACGCTTCTCAAATACTCCCTCCAACTCGAGTATTCAGAACCTGAGCGAACTCAGAGAGACGATCAATAACAGTCGCACGTGGACGGTGGGTCTCACGGCAAACATTTCTCCGCACTGGCTTGATGAGTTGCGAATCAACTACACAATCAGCAGGGGGCAAACCCACATTGCACCTGATGCTTTTGACGGGGCCGTGCCGTATCAACGAAGCTTGGTTGTCCCCCCACAATATGGTTCGTCTGGCGCGATTGCTGCGACACCCTTCAATTTCATCCCAAACGCTGATTCATTTTCCATACCGACTTACCAAGATCAGATCGGAAAGCAACGCCAGCTCAATATTATCGATGGTATTTCCACGTCAAAAGGTGCGCACGCCATCAAACTCGGCGTCGACTTTCGCAGGCTAACACCCCAACTTGCCGTTGATCAGTATGACGTTGGCATTGGTTTCGGCTCAATTACCGATTACCAGCAAGGAACAACGAGTTTCGGCTTTGTCATTGGTGGTCATAAGGCAACGCCGGTGTTCGACGCTCTTTCACTGTACGTCCAAGATCACTGGGCGATCACGCAGAGGTTGAGCGCCGACTATGGCGTTCGTTGGGAGTACGACCCCGCCCCCGGAGCGTCTGATGGCGTGTATCCTTTGGCGTTAACCTCCTCCGACCTTACGACTGCTGATGTCGCGCGTCAAGGAACCCCGCAATATCACACGACGTACCGGAACCTTGCTCCTAGATTGGGTTTTGCATATGCCGTGCGGAACTCGGGGCATCACAACCTGATCTTCCGAGGAGGATATGGCATTTTCTATGATACTGGTCAAAGCTTAGGTGCTAACGGATACTCGGGTTATCCATTCTTCGCGTACAATTTCTTCGTTACTGGGAACCCTATAAAATTGCCGATTCCCGCCGCGGATCTCGCTCCGCCTGCTCTGACCTTTCCGGTGGCGCTCACAAAGCCTTACGGTTTCTTAAACGGCATCAGCGATCCTGAATTAAGAGTGCCCTACACCGAGCAATGGAATCTTTCGCTGGACCAGCAATTGACCGCAAAAAACACGCTAACAATCTCCTACGTCGGCAATGCCGGGAGACATCTCCTATTCACCGAAAGTATTTTCGGTGGAAGCACGGTCAATCCGAATTTTTCCACCAATGGAATTGATTACACCGACAGTTCGGCAACATCCAGCTACAACGGGTTACAGATCCAAGATCAGGGATATCTGGCGCCCGGAATGCAGGTCGTCGCCTCATACGCCTGGGCTCATGCGCTCGACGACGTGTCGTCGGATTTCGTGTCAAATCCGCCGTTGCGTGGCAATTCAGACAACGACGTTCGTCAGGTCTTCAACCTGGCACTCAACTACCACGTCCCCGGTGGAGGATTGAATCGTGTGATCAATGCTCTCTCGCACGGGTGGTCAGTCGACAATCGGTTCATTGCCCAATCTGGATACCCACTGACGGTAATACAGGGCTTCTATCTACTACCCAACGGAACGATGGCGCCGATTCTTCCCGACCTTGTCCCTGGTGTGCCAATTTACCAGCACGACGTGACAAGTGCCCTAGGCGAGTGGGGCTTGAACCCTCATGCCTTCAGCGCCGTACCAACCGATCCGAATACCGGAGCTCCTTTGCAGCAAGGCACGGTGGGCAGGAACTATGTTCATGGCCCGGCGTTTTGGAGTTTGAACACAGGGGTCGAGAGACAATTCCCGCTTTACGAGAAGCTTACTTTGCTTTTCAGGGTGGAGGCATTCAACATATTCAATCACCCTAACGCTGGAAATATCTCGTCGAATCTGGCAAGTCCCACCTTTGGCATTTCGAATCCAGGAGGCTTCGGAGGTGTGCCCACGGTCGGAGTTGGCAATCCGCTGTATGGCACCGGCGGCGCCCGCTCACTTCAACTTTCATTAAAGCTGCAATTCTGAGCGTCTTCCGACTTTGTTCCCGGAGAAGGACAATTTAATGAATAAGGCTCTTTTGCGTAAGACGTTCTCAAATCTGTTTGTGAGTATTTTGTTCAGCTCAATGTATTTTCCGAACATCGCGAAAGCCCAGTCACAGTTGCCCTCTTTGACCGTGGGCGCCAACGTCGCGGTCTCAGCCGATCCTATTTGCCACAGAATGGAAACGACACTTGCAGCAGACCCGCGCAACGCAGCCAATTTATTGGCAACTTCTAGCTCATCTTCGGAGCCCGCGTGCAAAGTTGTTTTTCATTCAAACGACGGTGGCAAGTCGTGGTCGAAGTCGCCCCTCCCTGAAGGAGCCAGGGATTTTGGCGATCCGCAATTGACGTTCGACGAAAATGACGCGGGATATTATGCATCCCTTCTCACAGTTAGCGGGGCTGGAGGTCCAGCAATTGGAATATTCAGATCCGCAGACAGCGGCCTAACCTGGAGGGAAAAAGGAATTGTTCCATTTTTCCACCAGCGATTTTGGGACCACGAAATGATTGCTTTTGATCGAACTGATGGACGGTTTCGCGGCCGCATGTACGTTTTTGCTAACAGTTGGCGAACTCTTCCTAACTCCAGTAAAACCGATACGACTGCCGCCGTGCTTTTCTCTCGCGATGGGGGGAGCACTTTCTCGAAACCGGTTTTTCTTATGCCTTCCGGTAACGGGAAGGCGAACACATCAAACAATATTGTCGTACTCCGGGACGGCACCGTCGCTGTTCACTACTCTACAACCGAAATCAGCCACGATAAAACGTTCGTCGACGGGACCGAGTATGTAGCAACATCAGTCGATGGCGGGTCCACCTTCTCAAAGCCAAAAAAGATCTTGCAATACCGGCAACAGCAGCCGGACTTCTCGCAAGGAGATCCCGTCGCAATGAATGAGCTGACGTCACTCCCCTCACTTGCGACCGATGCCTCAAGCACGCAATTCAAAGACCGACTTTACCTCGCGTGGGGCGATTGGCGCTCGAATCGGAATCTCATCTGGTTCAGCCACTCCTCCGATCATGGTGCTCGCTGGACTGTCCCTGCGAAAGTTGCCGGCATTGAACGTGAATCTATTCAGCAATTTCAGCCGGCGGTCGCCGTTAATCAACATGGCTTAGTGCTCATTAGCTGGTATCAAACGGATCTTCGGAGCTATGACGTTTATGCGGCTGCTTCCGCCAATGGCGGCCGATCCTTCGGGCCGCCCGTCAGAGTGACATCGGTTGCTTCAACGGGCTCTCCGTTGTTCGGACCGGGGGCAGCCACTGACATCGGCGATTACCTGGGAATCGCTGCGGACGCTAACGGGGCATTTCATCTCACGTGGATGGACAAGCGTAATGGGGTGAGCGAAATATATACAGCACGAGTCGATGTTGCCGCCCCGTGACGGAATTGTGATTATGTCCGCTGGTGCAGGAGTAGGCAGGATCGAGTTTATCTTTGCATTCTGAGCTGATCATGCTGAAAACCTCGTGAGGGTGAGGGCGATCGACGTTTCGCGCGTAGCCTTGCAGTCGAACCGCGCCCATCGCGGCTGTCTAGCGATCGAGCACAGCGCGCATCTTTGCTATGCCTCGGTAGTAGTGATGCCGGACCGCGTCGTGGGACTCGCCGATTTGCTTGGCAATGTCGCGGAGTGAATGACCTTCGAGCTGATTCATGTGGATCACTTGCCTTTGGCTCTCCTTCAATTCTGCGAGAGCGCGCTGAACCAGTTGGCAGGCTTCAATTCCGTTGCTGACCGTCTCTTCCATATACAGCTGATTGGCGGCATCCGAAACGTCGATCGCGTTGTAGAAGCTGCGCCGGTTCAGGTATTTCAATCGTCCTAGGCTTCGGCTATACGCAATCTGCAAGAGCCACGTCCGCACGGATCCTCTGGCGCAATCGAAGCGCATGCGGGACTGAAAAGCCTCCCAAAAAACGTTCTGTACCATATCCTCGGCTTCGCCGTGATCCCGCAATATGGTATTGGCAATGCGATAGACCAGATGCCGATGGCGGTTCATCAATTCCGCGATCGGCTCGTGCTGTCCATCCTGCAATTGGAGCAGAAGGTCGTGGTCTGAAAGAAGCTCTTCTCGGGACATCGTATGCTTGCATGGTGCCCGCGCGGCATCTGCGGGGTCGCTTTCTGCTCGACTATTGCTTCCGCGTGCAATGTTTGTCTCAGCACAGGGGAGAAATTGGCTAGGATGCGAACTCCTTCAAGGCGAAGGTCCATGCGTATTCCGGAAGGTCATCTCTTGTGCTGTCCACGAGCGTCGCGCCCCTAGCATTTTCCTCAGCCCGACAATTTGTCTCACTTAACAAAAAAATAATCGCAAAACCGTTTCTTGTTTAGCGGTCTGCCTGTACCTATAATTCGCGCGATGTTCGAGCACGAGCATTTCGGCGCACTTTCCGATGTCGAGCTGCTGCAGAATGTCAGCGGCGGCTGTGAGGAGTGCTTCGCCTTGTTGTTTCATCGTTATTGTCGGCCAGTGTTTTCGGTCGCCTACAAGATTCTGCGCGATCACTCCGAAGCTGAAGACATCCTGCAGGAAGTATTCCTCGCGATCTTTCTTCAGCGCGAGCGCTTCGACCCGACGAAGGGAACGGTAAAGACCTGGATCTTGCAATTTGCCTACTTTCGCTCTCTGTTACGCAGACGCCATCTCAGAGTACGTAATTTCTACAAGCAAGAAGAAATTCAGGAAGGCCAGCAGATTCGGGTCGGCTCAGCGGAGTGTATTTTCGGAATGAACCGCGGCGAATGGACTAGGTTTGTGGAGAGCGGCATTTCCAAGCTCAACTCTCGGCAGCGAGAAACGATTGAGATGGTCCACTTTCAGGGACTGACCCTGAAAGAAGCTTCGGAGAATTTAAGAGAATCTTTGCCAAATACGAGAAATTATTATTACAGAGGTCTAAAAGCGCTGCGAGCCTTCCTAGGGGTCAAGGTCGAAGCGCAAGCAGCCAAAGAATCCTCTGCATTGGAACGAAATGGTGCATGCCGTCTTGAATCCGAATAGCTCAAATCACGACGAATTCGAGGAACTTTGCGCTCTGGCTGCAATTGGTGAGCTCGCTGCTGGTGAGTACCAGGAGTTGAAGGAGCACCTCGCGCATTGTTCGCATTGCCGTCAGCTACATGCTGACTTTTGTCGGATCTCTTCCAACGACATTGGCTTGGTGGCGGTTCATCAGCCGACGGAGGGGGGGGCGGATGACGCCGGCCGGCTGCTCAACGAGCCGAAGATTCTCAACAATATTCTCCGGCGCGTACGGCGCGAGCGCGACGGCGCGGAGCCATCGGAAACTGCGAATCCTTTTTTCGCAACCACTCCGAAAGGTGCAGATGGCGGCAGCCGGCGGAGTGAACGGATACGACGTTGGCTCTCCCGGCCCGCGCTAGCTTACGGCATTGTGGCGCTCGCGTGTGCAACTTTGGCGGGTGCTTACGCATACCACATTCGAGATGTCCAGCACAGCCAAGCGGTCGCCGAACTGAAGTCGCATGTATCGCTCTGGCAGACTCGAGCGGAGGCGAAATCTACCGAGGAGGCGACGACTGTCAGCGTGCTTCAGCGGACCAAGATCGAGAGAGACTCGTTACAAAGCTCCCTCGAAGAAGCGAGATCCCAGGCGACGGCGTTGGACTCTGAGCGGAAACAGCTGCAATTGGAGTTAACTGCCGCCAACCTGCGTTTAGGTCAACTCAATCAGGAGCTTGACGTTGCTAAATCAGGCGAAGGCGACCAAGCTCGACGCCTCGCGGAGCTCGAAGCAAAGTTGCAAAAGGCAACCGAGCGCTCGCAGGATCAGGAGCAGGTCGTCGCTCAGCTGATGGAGAAGCTGCAACGTCCGCAGGCGACAGCAGTCGCTCAACCGCCAGTTCCCCAGGTCGCCGATGCGGAAGCGAAGAACTTGTTTGGTGCCCGTGACCTGCACATTGTGGACGTCTATGACGTCGACGGCAACGGTAAGAACCGCAGAACGTTTGGTCGCGTCTACTATGTGGAGAAGAAGTTGTTAGTTTTCTATGCCTTCGATCTGAACGACAAGCGGCACAACCGACTGGCCGCGGGATTTCAAGCCTGGGGATACCGCGAGGCAAATAGCAGCAAGCCGGAAAACCTCGGCTTATTCTACGTCGACGACGCCTCCCTGAATCGGTGGGTGTTGAAAGTGAGTAATCCTCGTGTTCTCCAGCAAATCGACGCTGTTTTTGTCACGCTGGAACCACCGGACGGCAGCCCTTCGCCTCAAGGACGCAGATTGCTCTACGCAAACCTGGCCGGCCCAGCAAATCATCCATAAAGCAAATCATCATTTGCGGGAACGGCGCATCGTCAGCGTAAGAACTTTCGATCCGACCTGATCGCGCCGCCTTGCAAAAGTATCGAGGGGCAGATGCGGCTCGGCCGGGCCCCTCGATTTTGGTTTATACAATTGCCTCATCGGCGTGTCCCTCACTGCGTGCCTGAGATGCCGCAAGTTACACAAGATTCATGAGAGTTAGTGAGAACTTCCTCCAATTTCCAGAAACTAGCACATTAGAGAAAACGGTTCCTGGAGAAGCGATGAGATTCCGGTTGATATTCAGCTTTGCCTGTCTTTTGGCTGCCACCCTTCTGCTGGGGAGCGAGACATCTTACGCTCAGACCAACACTGCGACCATTTCTGGGCAGATTGCCGACGCATCAGGGCGACTCGTGCCTGGTGCGATCGTCGTGCTAACGAATCTCAGCACGAACGCACCCTACAATACGCGCACAAATAGCAGCGGTGTCTACAATCTGTCAGCTCTGCCACCTGGCACATATCGTGCCAATATCACGAGAGATGGATTCAAAAGCATCGTTAAGAGCGGTATCGAGCTGCATACCCAGGACAATGTCTCCCTCAATTTTTCCCTTCAGGTCGGCTCCGTAACGGAAACGATTACGGTAAGCGCCGCCGCCGAGCACCTGGAAACGGACAACCCCGCGGTTGGAGTGTTGATTAATCGAGACTTCGTTGAAAATATCCCGCTAAACGGCCGATCAATTCAGGACCTCATCGCGCTAGCCCCCGGAACCGTGAGTTCCGCGAATGCGAATGGGCTATTCAGCGTCAATGGCCAACGTGACGATGCCAATTATTACGTCGTCGACGGCGTCGCCTCAAATACGAACGCCACCGCACCATCTGGTCCCACTTTCCTCGGGGAGACGAACTGGGATCTTCGTGGGCTCGCCGGAGTGAGTCCCGCTCAGACTGCACTGGGTACAACGCAGGCACTAATCTCGGTGGATGCCCTTCAGGAATTCAAAATTCAAACCGCGGGATACTCGGCCGAATACGGCAGACAGCCAGGCGGGCAGGTCGAGTTGACCTCTCGGTCAGGCACGAACAAACTTCACGGATCGCTGTTCGACTATTTCCGAAACACAGTCATGGATGCGAATAATTACCTCAATAATTATTCAAATCTCCCTCGGCCGGATGAGCACCAGAATGATTTTGGTGGCACTTTTGGAGGCCCGATCGAGGTTCCTTCGCTTTATAACGGGACAGATAAGAGCTTCTTCTTTTTTTCCTACGAAGGCTTACGCCTTGTAGAACCCCAAGTCGCCGCCACAGAAACTGTTCCTTCTGTGGAATTCAGAAAATTTGCTTCCCCCGAGATCGCTCCATTTCTTAACTCATTTCCATTGCCCAACCGGGCGGAGAATGGCGATGAGTGTGCGGCGCCGATGTTCACGTTCTCGTGTACCGCTACGTTCGTCGGTATTCCTCCATCGACCCGAAGCGCCATCAACTCGTTTAGCGTACGACTCGACCAATTGATCGGACAGCAATACCAATTGTTCGCGCGGTACGCACAGACCGCCTCCAACAATGCGACATTCGGAGCTCAGTATGGAATAATCGCGAACAACACTCACTCAATCACCGTTGGTCTGACATCACGGGTCAAACCTACCCTGCTAGACGAGTTACGGTTCAGCTACACGTTCAACAACGGCACTAATTTTGGAGCCCCTGCCGCCTATGCAGGTGCGGTGCCGTATTCCAGCGACCTGCTGGTTCCACATCAATATGCGCCTAAAGGCTCATTCATCAATGGAATATTTGAGTCGGATTTCTTAGCGGGAACTCCCAATCTCAACTATTTCGGCAACCCGCCAGTCTACGGACAAAACGTTAACAAACAGAGTTCCTTCAATGTCGTAAACACAATTTCCTGGACAAAAGGGTCGCACGATTTCAAGTTTGGTATGGATTATCGGAGGCTGTCGACAGTCTATAATCCCGGTCCTTATAGCGTAGACCTCGCGCCCACCTCAATCGACAGTGTTCAACAAGGAACCGCAGAGGTATTTGTTAATTCGGTGCTAGTGGCGCACCCCACATTCGATAATGTCTCGCTTTTTGCTGAGGACCACTGGAAAATTACTCCGCGCCTTACTCTGGACGCTGGTCTACGTTGGGAATTCAATCCGGCGCCAGGGGCATCGAACGGTACTTTCCCGCTTGCTTTGTCATCATCGGATGTAGCAACGGCTACGATCGCGCCCGAAGGCTCACCACAATATCACACCCGATATCACCAATTTGCGCCTCGTCTCGGATTTGCTTTCACCCCATTTGATTCGAAGTCTCACTCCGTTGTCGTCCGCGGCGGATTTGGCATCTTCTATGACACGGGACAGGCACTTGGCGCAAACGGATATGGCGGCTATCCATTTACAGTGACGAATAATATCCCAAGTGCCACCTTACCCGTTCCTGTTGCCGAATTGGCACCTCCCCCGCTTGTGACCTACCCGTCAGGCCCACCTCCGTATGGCGGTTGTTGCGGGATTTCCGGAGTCAGCGATCCCAATCTTGTTCTGCCCTACACGGAACAATGGAATCTTTCGGTGGATCAGAGTCTCAGCACAAAGAACACTCTCACGCTTTCTTATGTCGGCAACGAGGGGCACAAGTTACTTGTGACGGAGGCCGTACGCAGTAACCCCAATTTCAACTACTTTAATTTCATCAGCAACGCCGCCTCTTCCAACTATCAGGCGTTCCAGGTCCAAGACCAAGGATACATTCTGCACGACCTGCAAATCGTTGGGTCCTACACATGGGCACATGCCATCGACAATGACTCAGTCGACGCATCCTCGCCGACGGGGCCACTCTTCGCGGAGCCATGGCGTGGGAACTCAGACAATGATCTCCGGCACGTGCTCAGCCTGGCCACCACTTACCAGGTGCCGAATTCAAACGCGAAGCCCTTCCTCAAAGGGTTAACTCATGGATGGATGTTGAGCAGTCGCTTTGCATTTCAATCGGGATACCCGATCACAGTTATGCAAAATGAATTTTGCAGTCAGCTTGGGTGCGTTAATATCGCCCCCGATCTGACGCCAGGCGCGAACGTCTATCTTCACAATGTGCCCAATGTGCCCTTCGGCTGGCAATTGAATCCGGCTGCTTTTAGCCAAGTTCCCGTCAATACCGATGGCAGTCCGATTACACAGGGGAATGTGGGAAGGAATTCCTTCCGTGGACCGGATTTTTGGACGTTAAACTCATCGGTTCAGCGGAGTATTCCATTGGGGGATAAGTTGGCGCTGAATTTCCGGGTGGACGCTTTTAATGTCTTCAATCATCCGATTGGCGGAAACGTGAATACATGCTTGTGCGCTGGACCTCAATATTTTGGGACCTTGTTAGGCACGCAAACGATTGGTGTCGCTAATTCCCTGTACGCACTGGGAGGCCCCCGCTCCCTTCAGCTGAGCCTGCGGCTCCAATTCTGATCACCGCAGGTTGAAGTTTATGCCGGCGAGCCAACACTTGAAGAGAGGTTGCTCTGGCCGAATTTGCGAGCTGCTGCTGAAGGATGATGATGGTAAATCGATCGAAGATATGCTCTGTCGTCTTGGCGGTCTCAGGAATATTCACCGTTACCGCCATGTGCGGATCGGAAATCACTCACGAAGGGGCTCCGGTCGTTTGGTATCAGTTCAACAAAAAGTCGGGCGTGTCCGTCACCGATCGTTCGGGAAATCACAATGATGGAGTGATCGTAGGACCCTACACTTGGGATAATACCGGCTCGGGCTTGAGATTCGACGGATCCTCCTATGTTCGGGTCCCGTCCTCCAGCAGCCTACAGCTGTCACGAACATTTTCATTGGTCACGTGGTTCTCGGGCAAGGGAAGTCCACTTCACTTTGTCGAACATCCCGGAGACGAGGACCTTCACCGCGCCGACGGGTTGGATCATCTCGGGCTCGTAGCCGAGCACAGCCGCAAAGGGCCGCCTTTTTTCCAGGTGTGCGGAGATGAACTCTATTTCATCTACAACGTCGATATAAGGAATGCTGAATTCGGCAACTTGTGGTCGCCGCTGTGGCTCGGCCACATCGCTGCCAATTTAGATTCGTGGGACGACCATTACGCCGTAGCCTTTGGACACGAGCCCAAGTTGCAGGTGACGCCAGAGGGCGTCTATACGGAAGCGTTCGCCGAAGACGGGATTGGTATTTGGCAGATTTGGACGGGAACAGTCGCTCGCGATCTCACTAATTTCAGAACCCGACAGCAAACATTTCGACCATCTTTGTTCGGCATTGACGACGACGGCGTAGAGCAAGAGGTCCGGATCCAAGTCGTCGGCGGCCGAATTTATTACGCTTTCCCCGAAAAAAATGAGCACAATCAATGGCAGTTATTTACCGCGGTTGCAAAGCGAGATGGATCGGACTTCAAGGTCACTCAGCGAACCACCAGTGGAGGGTGGATAACCGACTTTCAGGTTGCAGGAGACGCGATCTACTACGCTTATCCGCACGGATCAGGTTCATCTGAGTATTCCTTCGCAAAAACGGATCTTGACGGCAACCATTGGCGGGAGATTGCTCACCTCACTGACAATGCAACCGATTTTGCACCGATCACGGTCGATAAGGACCGTGTCTTTTTCAGCTATGTGAAACGCCTCGCGGTCGACAAAGAGCAACTCATAATAGGGTCAATGAATCTGGACGGCCGTGACATTCACGCATTTGAGACACCCGTTACGTCGCTTTGGTTGTGGCCGGGGCAGATTCAGGCAGTGGGAGATCGGATTTACGCCTCGATCGGTAGTCAGTTAAGCGACTCAGTGCCGACGCTGGTATCGCTCCGGCGGGACGGTTCGGATTGGAAGGTCGAACAAGCTCCCGAAAAAAAGAGATTTGTCACCTCAACTTTTGCAATGGTAGGCGGCAAAGCGTACTACGGGGTGAGTGTTGACACTCGCTCTCCTATGCTTCACATGAAATCGACCGTCTCCCTCGGAACGTCCGGGGCAAATGTCATAAGCAAAGGTGCCTCATTTGGAGTCGGGCTGACTGACAGCTCAGAAGTGGCTGCTTTCATAAATGCCGGCCAGGATTACCTTTATCGCTCGACGGCGCCGCTCGACACAGGAGGGGCAACGAGTCGCTTCCAGCTGTCGGATGACAAACTGCACCAAATTGCACTGGTTTACGACGGAAATGAGTTAAAGCTATACACTGACGGGCACCTTGTCAGCACCACGCCATACACGAACCCGGCAGGGAATAACGATTTTCCTCTCCTCGTGGGAGACGGTCTCGTCGGCAATATTTACGACGTACGGATTTTCAACGTTGCATTGCCGGAAGCTGACATAAAGACCCTATATGAGGAAGGGAGGAAGCGTGGTTTCTAGATTTCAAGTTCTGTCCTGATTTAGACGCGGGCTCACTCGGGTTCAAAACCCGCTCTCCGTCGGTGGGCAACACTGATAGGAGTCGGTGACTCTTTTCACTCTGCGCTTGGTATCCGCTGTGCAAATGCTCGTCGAACCCAGCGGCCACGCGATGGCAATAATCAAATGATCAGCGCAGCCCAGTGCCGCCCCAACAACTGTCAGGAGCTCTCGGTGTGACACCTTGCGAATTGGTAAAGAAAACCGATCGCATGCTCGCCTTGGCCCGGAAATAGCTGCGCGTGCACACTTGCACGGACATTATGGAACTGGTAACGTTCGTCCTCGACCAGGCGGTCAACGATGGCAAAGACGCTTTGGATTCGCAGGCAAGGACACCAATACGTCATAGCACCAGGCGAACCAGATACTGCTGGCCGCGGCTCCGTCGTCGCCAATTGGGACTCGGTTAGCTATAGGCTTTCGACCCTTGAATTTAGTGAATCGGCAATTCAGGTGGCGAAAGCCAAGTTCGACGCGGGAGAAACCTCGGTCGTGCTGACGGTTCCGTAGATCGGCGTCCAGATCCTGAACGATGGCGCCAGAACGGTGAATCCCTGCCCGAATGCAGCGCCGGAATACGGCGATTCATCGCGCGGTTTCCCTCCTAATTGGCAAATTTTGCCACCCTGAACAAAAAATAACCTTGTGTGCAGAGCCGCACTGGCGGAGATATACTGCACGCCTTCCACCTTCTCTCAGAGGTTGCGGGTGCCGAACGAGCCGGAAAATTCGCCAGCGCCTAATTGGTCGCAGCTCAACCAGCTGACCGACGAGCAGCTCGTTGTTGTCCTGCTCGATGGCGTGCACGACGCACTGGTCGTGCTCTGGGACCGGTACCACCGCCTAATCCTAAATATCGCAATCAAGATCGTCGCCGATCACGGCGAAGCGGAAGAAGTGGTGCAAGCGACCTTCCTCGATGTTTATCGCGCCCTGGCCAATTTTGATTCCCAGAAGGGCACACTTAAAGGGTGGTTGATTCAATATGCCTACGGACGCGCCCTCCACCGCCGGCGGCACCTAAACGCAAACCGCTTTTACTCCTGGATCCAACTGGAGCATGAGGCCATCGCCGCCACCAGCCAGACGGCGGTGAAATCGGACGACCTTCAACTGATAGGGCAACTGCTTTCCAGAGTTGGCACGCGGCGTCGGAAGGTGATTGAGATGACGTATTTCGAAGGGTGTACGGCGGAGGAGGTCGCGGAACGCATGAAGTTGCCCGCCGCCACCGTCCGACATGACCTGTATCGCGGCCTGGCATTTTTGCGGCGTTCCATCGCAAAAGACGAACAGGCGCGACAGGAGCGGGAGGAGCGTCAGCGAGGCGAATTATCCGATGGAACACAGTCATTTTGAAGAGCTGGCGGTCTTAGCCGCCACGTCGCAAATTCATCCCGAGCAGCTGCACGAGCTGCGAGAGCACATCAGCGTGTGCGCTCAATGCAGCACCTTTTTCGATGACATTAACGCTGTCGGGCGTAATGGATTGGCACAGCTTGCTGCGGAACGAGGGGGACGGGGACACGCGGAGCCGTCGGTATATCTCCGCCAGGCGTTCATCGAGCGCGCCAGAAATGAAGGGTTGCGGCTCACGCCCGGGCCCGCTGTTGAAAATGTCCCAGTAGCAAACCCGCCGATTGAGGCTTCGCGGCAGTTCAAACTGCGTAACCTGATTACAGCAAGATTCGCGATCCTTTTTACCGATCTGCCAGCGGCGGCTGCTCTGGCAGCGATCTGTGTCCTCTGTGTGGGGATCGGTTATGTCACCGCCGTAAGACGCTCGACGCACGAAATCCCAAATGGCAGTGTGCCCACCTCCAATGCCCGAGCGATCGTTCCTCCGCCATCTCCGCTTGTGAGTGCTGCAAATCAAGAATCCGTCCACAGTGATTTAACTGATCTGCAACAACAGCTGAACAGGACGCAGATTTCGCTCAGTAATTCCGAGGCCGCCAGGAACTCGCTGGAGGAACAAGTTACTGCATTGAAAGATCAAGCGGTGCGCAATGTTGCCCAGCAGAAGGAACTCGACGAAAAAAGTGCGGCACTCCGGATTGCCGAGCAACAGGCGGTCGATGCCGCGGCAGAAGTAAAGGCACTGCAGGCGAAACTGGCAATGACGGATTCCATTCTCGCAGCGCAGCAACAAGCCACCGTTGAGGTTAGTGCGAAATTGGACCGTGCGCAGCAGCAGATCGACCGCACGCAGGATATGGAACGCGCCCGAAGCTCGGCGGGCGATCTGGTCGCCGCTCGTAATCTTCACATCGTGGACGTATACGACTCGAATCCGGCAGGGAACCGGCAAAAGCCGTTCGGCCGCGTCTTCTATATCGAGGGGAAATCTTTGGTCTTCTACGCCTATGATCTCGACGACGCCCGGCAATTAAAGGCAAACATTGTTTTCCACGTCTGGGGTGGAAAGGCCGGGACCGAGCAAGTCACCCACAATTTGGGAATTCTTCGCAAGGACGCGGACATCAGCCAGAACCGATGGGCGATGACCATCGACGACCCAAAGGTTCTTGCCCAGATCAATTCTGTATTTGTAACGGCAGAGCCGGCGAATAAACAGTACGAAGCACCCCACGGCAAGAAGATCCTTTTTGCCTACTTCGGCAGCCAGCCGAATCATCCTTAGTGCTGCTTCGACGACCCCGCTTCAACAATCGCGCCACACGCGGCAACAAACTGAAGGACGCGGATCGCTTTGCGTACTTTGATGGGATTGGTCAGCACGAAGCGCCTGACCTGCGCAGAACTTACCGGGAAGCAGGTAGACACGCTCGACTAAGAGACGGCAGGGGAAGGGGAGGCGTTTTAACCCTTCCGACTGTCGGAAGCTTTGCGGTGTGTAGGTCTCTTGGGCTGTTTCTTCGGATTCTCGACTTTCGGGGCTTGAAAAACAGCCCTCGCCAATTGCGTGAAGTTCTCGCTCACCTGATGACCTTCGGTGTATTCTTTCGCCGCCTTCATGGAGTCCATTTATATGCGCCTTTCAATGGCGATTTTGCCGCTTTTCGCGTTGTGTCTCTTTGTGTCGTCACAGGAGCCATCCAAACCGAGGAGAGAAGTACCAGCAAGAAAATCCAGCGCAGAAGACAAAGGGAGCGCGAATCAGAATACGACTACTCCCCCGCCGATAATTGTTAAGCTTGAAAACCCAAAAGACACCGTTAGAGAACGCCAGGAACTTGAAGCCAGAGAAGATCAAGAATCCTACAATCGAAGGATAGAGATATTTACCGGTGCGCTCGCTGGCTGTGGTCTCGTCCAACTTGCCCTTCTCATCACGCAACTCTGTGTAATGCGCAAACAGGGTATCACCATGCGGAAGCAGAACACTTCTATGCTCCGTCAGTATCAAACGATGCGCGGCCAGTCGAGGGTCATGGAGGGGCAGCTTGAGCAGATGAAATCCTCTGGAGAGCAGAACCGAGAAGCCCTCCAACACGCGAGCAATCAGGTTCAGGTGCTGATGAGTTCTGCGACCGCCACGATTGCTCAAGCAGAAGCCCTCAGCATCATGGCTTCTGCTGCCCAAGAGAGCGCTCGCGCCGCCAAAGTCAGCGCCGACGCTTTGATGGCTGGTGATCGCGCGTGGCTTTTGTTTGATTACATTGGGCCAGACTCTGATATGGAGATCATCAAGCAAGCGAATCCATCTTTCGCGTACAAGCTGAAAAACCATGGACGAACCCCGGCTTTGCTGTTCAGTCAACGGGCTGAATTTTGCCTCGGAGACATAAACGAGCCGAATGGCTGGCTCGAGGACAAAGTCTTCGAGCCGTTTGAAATGAAAGGTAGTACTCCCGATGGTAGCGCCGTCCCTCCACAACAGCCGATCACCTTTCGCACTGGGTACTATAGGCGTCCCGGAGAAGGATTGACGATTGATGATGCCCTTGCGAAGCGGCTCATCGGGCAGGAAATCTTCCTTTGGGCTTGCGGCTGCGTCTGGTACAAAACCGTCCACGGCGGCGCCATGTTCTACACCCGTTTTGCGTACCGGTATGGAGTGTACGAGCGCGACTTTGTTAGAGGTTGGTTTCCCGGCATGAACGAATCCATATAGCAGCCCTGTCACAGCAAGCAACGAATTTCAACCGAAAAGTTGACGGCCGCCAGGGTAAGTCCCGGCGCCGCATGTCCGTATAAGCATCGACGAGGATGAGGTACGTTGGATCACGTCTTCCACTCCGCCGTGATCGACGACAAGTTTGATTCAGGACTAGGCGGTGGCACCTGCCCCGAGCACGACCAATGCCTCATGCACACCCTCAAGCAGCAACGAGCTGCTCGTCGGTCAGCCGGTTGAGCTGCGACCAATCAACCGCTGGCGAACTATGGCGGTGTAAGCGACGACTTTCGCCAGCGGGCCACCTCTTCCGCTTCGCCGTGGTCAGGAACAATCTTGACGGCAACGTAGAGGACTAGACGGTGGTAGCGGCCCCAGAGCACGACCAACGCGTCATGCACGCCCTCGAGCAAGACAAAAACGAGCTGCTCGTCAGTCAGCTGGTTGAGCTGCGACCAATCAACCGCTGGCGAATTTGGCGGTCCAAGCGACGACTTTCGCCAGGCGGTGAACTGTGGCGGTGTAAGCGATGACTTTCGCCACTCCCGCCTCCTCCGTGTCTCCGCGTCTCCGTGGTGGATGTTGACGCCTGGCGATGCAAGCGACGACTTTCGCCAACGGGAAACTGGCGGCGCAGCGGCCACACCCCCTCCCCACCCAACCTCACAAAATCTTGAATTCTTACACCCACCTGGCGAAATCCAACGCCTTCGCGGATATACCGTCACGAGAGGATGGTCCGAAGATGACAATTCACCCGCCGACGCGCACAGTTTGTTTCCTGTCAATCGCCTTGCTCTTTCTCGCAATCGGCGCCCTCTGCCAAACCGGGACGGCGACCCTAAGCGGGATAGTGACGGACGAAGCTGGGGCCATCGTTCGGAATTGCGATATTCAACTGCAAAGCGTCGCGCGGAATAATGTCATCACCACCAAGACGAACAACGACGGGATCTACGTTTTCGCTGCGGTCCAGCCGGGATCCTACAACCTCACCATCCGGCGGAATGGGTTCAAACAGGTCGACTTTCTTGGTCTTCTTCTGAATACCCAAGATCATGTTCAGCAGAATTTTAAGCTTCAGGTGGGATCAGTGTCGGAAAGTGTAACGGTTTCCGCCGATGCCGAACAGCTGGAAACTGATAATCCGGCGGTTGGGCTGCTGGTAGGGCGAACGTTTGTGGAGAACATGCCGTTGAATGGGCGATCGTTTCAAGACCTGATCGCACTCGCTCCTGGTACCACAGTTGATGAGGGTACTGGAAAATTCTCAGTGAACGGACAAAGAAGCGATTCGAACTACTATGCCGTCGACGGAGCTGCAGCAAATCTTGATGCTATCTCGGGCCAATTTCAAACCAGTTCGGGCTCGCTGCCATCGCAAACCGCGCTCGGCACGACGCAGGGTTTGGCGTCTGTTGACGCGATTCAAGAATTCCGGGTCCAAACGTCAGGGTACGCAGCTGAGTATGGGAGGCAGCCCGGAGGTCAGATAGAGATAACTTCGAGATCGGGAACAAACGAGATCCATGGTTCGGCCTTCGATTACTTCAGAAACGAAGCCTTGGACGCGAACGATTGGTTCGCCAACGCGTTTGGCGTCCCGAGACCCCCTGAGCGCCAGAACGACTTTGGCGGAACGCTGGGCGGGCCGATATCGTTACCGAAGCTTTATAGCGGGAAAAATCGTAGTTTCTTCTTCTTCTCTTATGAAGGATTGCGATTGCGTACTCCTGATTTTCTCGAAGAAAACACTCCCACTGTGGCATTTCGTCAGAGCGCCGCTCAGAGTGTGCAACCACTGCTAAATGCCTTCCCGATTCCAAACGGAAAAGACAATGGGAATGGGACAGGCGTGTATGGACATGGGTACGGACAACCAAGTTCGATAGACGCCACCAGCGTGCGATTTGATCAATCTTTTGGAGAGAGATTGCAATTATTTGGTCGCTTCTCCGACGCGCCATCGTCGGAAACAACTCAAAACGGAAGTTCGCTTACTTCTAATGCTGGGAATCTGACCTCACTCACGGTTGGTGCAACAAGCAACATCAGCAACAATATAATCAACGAATTCCGCTTTAATTATAGTCAGTCCAGAGGCGAACTGAGAACCTCGGTTGTTTCGTCCGGCGGTTCTGTGCCGTTTCAGCCAAGTCTCGTCTTACCTTCGCAAGTCTTGAACGCAAGTCCTTTCTATACTGGCTATTTGAGCGTTAATCTGTCGAGTGCTGGAATCCCGTGTTGCCCTGGCCTCTCTTACGGTGCCGAAGGTCTCCACCTTAAACAGTTTGATTTCGTCGACAGCGTCTCCTTGACCCACGGAAATCATTCGTTTAAAGCTGGGGTCGACTATCGACGAGTGAATTCAATATACGGAACAGGTGCAACCAACTTCTTGGGGATAGACTCTCTGGCAGCGGTGCAGCAAGGCTATGCAGACTATCTATTTAAAGAGAGATTTGGTGGTCCTGATGTACTGTTTCAAAACCTATCACTATATTTCCAAGACCAATGGAAATTACGCTCTCGGCTAACCTTTGTGTATGGCGTGCGATGGGAGTTGAATCCCCCGCCCTCAGGTGGGGGGGCGCACACGCCTCCCGTTACCAGCGTTGCAGACCCAACTAATCTTAAATTCGCCCCGACGGGAAGTCCACTATATGAGACGTCATATAAGAATTTTGCGCCTCGTCTCGGCTTCGCTTATCAAGCATGGTCGTTGAAAGGTCAGGTCGGAGTCGTGCGAGGCGGCGCCGGCATTTTTTACGACACCGGCCAGACGGAGCAGTATTCACCTTACATAGGCTTCCCTTATGCGAATCAAGCGCTCTTGTCGAATGTGCAACTTCCTGCACAGGAAGCGTCTTTAGCGCCGTTGTCTCTTCCGGTGCCGTTCACTCCCCCCTACGGTCCTTTGCAACTGGACGATCCGCGTCTAAAGATGCCGTACACGGAGCAGTGGAATCTCTCTGTGGATCAGAGTCTCGGGCAGCGGAATACCCTGACGGTCTCTTATGTGGGAAATGCGGGTCGGCGGCTGATGACGAAGCGGGGTTATGATGTGAGTCAAATCAATCCGGACTACACTATCGTGTATGTCGTTGGGAATCAAGCCTTCTCCGACTATAATTCCTTGCAGATCCAAGACCGTGGGACCATCGGAAGGCTACAGTTGATTGCGTCGTATACGTGGGCGCATGCAATGGACAATGCGTCTACGGATGAGGGTGTCTCCGCGCAATCCCCAGGTCTAGCAAGGGGCAACTCAGACTACGACATTCGACAGAAAGTAAGCGGTTCGATGATCTACAAGATTCCCGGAGCGCGACAAAACGCAGCTTCGCGCGTGTTAACGGACGGATGGTCACTGAATCCGTGGTTCTTTTGTCAAACCGGATTTCCCTTCGATGTCCTCTCTCCCGGTACGAACAACCCTGTTTTCGGGGAGCAATACATCCCTATTCGTGCGGATCGGGTACCTAATGTTCCCCTATATCTTTACAACCAGCCGGGTATCCCAGGTGGCTGGAGCTTGAATCCTGCGGCGTTCAGTGCGGTACCACTCGATGCCAATGGGTTCCCGCTTCGCCAGGGCACCCTCGGACGCAATTACGTTCATGGTCCAGGAATTGGCCAGATAAACTTGGGCCTGCAGCGGACATTTCCAATATTCGACAAGTTGACACTTGAATTCAGGGCAGAAGCTTTCAATGTTCTCAACCATCCGAGCATGGGCTACATTGACAATCAGCTCGGTGATCCAACTTTTGGTCAAGCGACCGAGAGCTTCAGTTGGACGGCGAAATCCTACGGCGCGAATCCTATCTACAGAAGCGGTGGTGCTCGCTCCATGCAGATCGCGCTAAAGCTTCTATTTTGATCGCCCATTAACCGCCTTTGTAAGAGTTGAGATGAACGGTCCTCGGGGTGACATGTTTGATGAGATTCAAAGCGTTGCTGGGGCTTGCTGGCGCGACCTTAATGCTTCTCTGTCTCTTGGATGGTCTTAGTGCCAAAGGTGCGCCCTCCACGAAATCGGTGAATGCCGAGGATCTCTTAGCGGTGGCGCGCATCAAGTGGATGAGCTTGTCGCCAGACGGGCAGCAAATCTTACTGCGCGCTGATCGTCCCGATATTCAGAGTAATCGCATTCGATCTGAATGGTGGGTTGTTGGGATTGCACAACAGCAGCCACCCCTGCGCTTGCCCGAGGATGTGGCAATCCTCCTTGAAGGGCAGCTGCTTTCCTGGAGACCCCATTCAAATGTAATTGTGTTCGTGAGAGCAGAACAAGGACTCCAGTTTCTCTGGCAGCTCGATGTGCGGACATCATCCGTTGGCCGCCTCTCCGAGGGTCCACTAGCTTCTCAGGACAGCACAATTCCCTACAACTCAGATCGGAAATCTACCGAAACGAATATCTGGTCTCCAGATGGCATGCGACTGGCGTATTTGGTTACTCGAAAGGAGAACTATGGCTCGGGTGGGGATGCCACGGTGCACGGTTTCGTGTCAGGGGGAGAGTATCCACACCAAAATGCAGGGGTAGAAGCGGACGCGAAGTGGACCGACGGCAACGATCTACCGACTACATCAAGAGACTCGAATAGCGGTTCGGCGCCCGCCGCGGTACTTTATGTATATGATCTCCGGACTGGAAATAGTCGACAGGTGTCTGGGAAGAATCAAGATGTCGGCCGTGATTACGGAAGCTTCAGCTGGTCTCCTGACGGCAGGAAAATTATCTATACAGCCGAAGAACTACACATAGCGGATCTGGAATCAGGAGCAGATGAGAAATTGGCCGACACAGCTAGCTCTTCGTGGCCGAGTTGGTCTCCCGACGGGGATTCAATTGTGTTCACGTCTTTTCGCAGACAGATTTCCGGCATCGTGATCAGGAATCTGCGGCAAGGGAGCGGAGAGTGGGAAGTTAAGGCAGCGACTTCATTCCCTGCAGGAGCAGTTCTCGGGCGAGCTATCTGGTCTCACGACAAGACGTCACTAATAGTCGAAGTCGCCGGGCGGATGCGGAAAACAATATACGAAATTCATGTGGCTCCGTTACGGGTAGAAGATCGGTTTCTTGACTGGAATGTATACCAATGGATTTCATATTGCGCTCAAGCGGATCGACTCGTCTTTACCTCTGAAAATGTTGGCCGGCCAGCTCGAGTGTTTGTGACTGACACAAAATCGTGGAAGCTGCAGGAGCTCTTCGATCCCAACAGCAAACTAAGAACGCTGGCGTGGCCAATGGTGAGCGCCGTCAAATGGCGCAGTCAAGACAGGAGATTCGTCGTACACGGGTTGTTGGTTGCACCTTCGAGTCGGAGGATGGGAACGAAGCTGCCGCTTATCGTCCACAATCTAGGTGGGCCATCGGCTGTCGTGGGAACATTTAACTTCGGCGACATGGGGCAATACCCCATAGTTGCCCTGGCGTCACAGGGCTATTTGGTGCTCACCCCCAACTCTCGTGGGCGCAGTGGCTATGGCGATAAATTCTTGGGCGCGATCAGAGAGGAGCAAAGTTATGTCGAACATCCGGCTCAGGACGTCTTAGCCGGTGTCGAGAAGATGATAAGAGAGGGGGATGCAGATGCAACCCGTCTTGGGATCATGGGCTTCAGCTACGGGGGCGGACTAACTGCCTGGTCTATATGTCGCACGGATCGTTTTCGCGCTGCGTCGATCGGAGAAGCCGTTTACATCGATTCCGTAAGATTCTTGGCCAATCATATGGGTAATGAATCGCTGAGAGCGTTCTTCACGGAGGAGTATGGACTGCCAAATCCGTACATTCCTTCTCAACGACGACTGCTTGAGCGAGAAAACCCGATAGACCACGTAGACTCTGTCCACACGCCGAGCCTAAGTGAGTACGGCGTCGAGTCGCAGCATGCTGTGGGCGCCGGAAGGCCCTGGTTCCAGGCGATGCAATTTTTTAAGATACCGAGTGAACTCGTGGTCTATCCGAGATCTGGACACGGGCTGAGGGAGCCAGTCCTACAGCTGGACAGCTATCGCCGCAACCTCGATTGGTTTAACTTTTGGCTCAAAGACGAATCGTATCCCGACAAAAATCGCCAAGAAATCTACGACGCGTGGAAGAGCCGCCAGATTCGTAGGGGCGACAGGAGATGGGTTCCAAAGAATCCCTGACAACTCCGTTGCCGGATGAGCTGCCTCAACACATGGTGAGAGAGTCATAAGAGTGTCCAATACCTCTGAGGGGCACGATGCGGCGAGCGGAATCGAAACTTCTTTATTGCTTGTTGGAGACACGAGGGGCTGATAGACGAGAAGGTACGCTCACGGCAGTTAATGAAAGCTAATGAATGATCTTTTAGACGAAAGGGGAATGATACGGACTTGCATATACCTGTGGTTTCGCGAACGGACTTCCCAGGCCTAAAGTTTCGAAGCCGAGGAAAAGTTCGAGACATTTATGACGTTGGTGACAAACTGTTGATTGTCGCCACGGACCGACTGTCAGCCTTTGATGTGGTTTTACCCACCCCTATTCCCGACAAAGGGCGAGTACTGACCCAACTTTCTCTTTATTGGTTCGAGAAGCTCGCCCACGTTGTTCCGAACCACGTCATCTCGGCAGGGGAGTTCGATGGGGATATGGCCCCGCATGAACTATCGCTCAGAGGTCGCGCAATGCTTGTGCGGAAAACAGAACCCATACCCATCGAGTGCGTCGTGCGCGGATTTATTGCTGGATCGGGTCTAATGGACTATCAGAAAACAGGAAGCATTTGTGGCATTCCCCTCCCTGCTGGCCTTCGCGATTCGGATAAGTTGCCCGAGCCAATCTTCACTCCTTCGACCAAAGTCGGAATCGGTCATGATGAGAACATCTCGTTTGATGAAATGGTGGCACGCGTTGGAAGACTTTTGGCGGAAAGGCTGCGGGACACAAGCCTTGCTCTTTATCGCTGTGCGTCCGAGCTCGCTGCCCAACGCGGTATCATCATCGCAGACACAAAATTTGAGTTTGGCCTGCTTGGCGACCAACTTATTTGGATTGACGAGGCGCCAACTCCCGACTCCTCTCGATTTTGGCCCGTAGAAGAATATTCGCCAGGCAGGCCGCAGTGCTCTTATGACAAACAACACGTCCGCGATTATCTAGAGGGGATCGGCTGGAACAAACAACCTCCTGCGCCGCCCTTACCTTCGAGCGTCGTTGTTACTACCTCAGAGAAGTATCGAGAGGCATACCAACGCATCACCGGTCATTCACTAGATATTGGGATCGAGGGCCCTCTGGGGAGGAGCACTCGTTGATATTCGAAGGTCTAAGCACACGAGTTCTACCGGCTTATCACGAGTTCGAGCGCAATCGGTGTTTACGTGATTATTTCTACTACCCAAGTTGTGCCGATAGGGACGACGGTCGGCATTCCACTTGCAGCGCAACTCGGAATCGGCTCACCTTTAATGAGGGATCGGTGTTTGGCACAAGGTCAGTTCACCGGCATGCGATAGACACGAGGGCGGGGGGGTGCCACTCGCAGTTTCGAGTGCCCCTCCGGCCTCCCGGTAATACCTCGCATGAATCGAAATCTTCGACTCAAGGTCAACTGACACAGACGTATCGTCGGTGAACTCAATCAGGATCGCGCGTGGGCGGATCGTCGTGCACCCGCATGGTCCGATGGTTTACCCGAAACCTGAGGCAGGAGAACAAAAGGGCGGCTCACCGACCCCTCCCGAGAATTGAGCGAGCGATAAGTGTTAGAAACGAAGCATAGACTATATGCTATGTACTAAAGCGAGCATAAGTAAAAAGATCGATGGGTGGCTACCTCCGTCACCGATCCTCGCAAGATCCTGGGAAATGCTATCCGTGAACGACGGCGTGCCCTTGGCCTGACCCAAGAAGAACTCGCCGAAAAGGCCGACCTCCACTGGACCTATATTTCCGGCATCGAACGCGGCGTCCGTAATGTCAGCATCGTGAACCTATTCCATATCGCACTCGCCCTCAAAATCCACGTACGCGACCTAGTCAAACGCCTCTAACCATATCGCCACCGGCAAACGATCCCAATCAGCCCCCAACCGACGCCACGCGCCACTCAAGCCAACCGCCCTCCGGCCGTTGGCATAAAAACCACCGAGAGCCTCCCACATCAATCTGCTGTCCCGATGATCTGCCCCGTTCTTGATCCACCCAGAATGAGATTTCCGCGCTTGAGCTACACAGCGCACCCGCCAGCCTCAAAACCCAGACCCCCACCGCCGAGGCCGTGGTGATGTTCCCCCGTTTTTAATCCACTCAGAATGAGAGTCTCCGCGCGGTTGACTTACGCACCGTACCCACCAGCCTCAAAGCCCAGCCCCCCACCGCCAAAGCAGCGGGAAACCGGAAAACTCACCGCGTTTCCCAAGGCGCCCCCCCACGCGCCGAAAACCGAAAAAACGACGACCCTCAACCGCCTGAAAACACGAACCAAGCCGCGCGCAGGACGGTGAAAGTCGTCACCTGCACCGCCGGCGAAACTCGTCGCTCGCGATGCAACTTCGGTCGCATGGCTAGCCTTCAGCGCGAGCACGTGATCCCCTGGAACACATATTTCGTCCGAGCCGAGGGGGAGAGGTTGTAAAATACGGGCATGGATGTTCATGTGATCGGAAACCCCGTACCCACCCCCGAAGAGATGGGGGAGATTCTCGGCTTGAGTTCTGGGCGGGTCGCTGCGGTTCGCAAGATCATGAGCGCACGGAGCCCTCGGAAAACTTCTGGATCGATAGCCGCCCACAAGAAGGTTTCGCGTTCCCGTCGAAGCTTTCGAGCTGCCCGGAAAAAGTAGGCATACGTGGTTCGATCCAGACGGCTCGACTCCGTCTTCCTTAATATCCCTTACGACGAAGCTTTCGAAGAGATTTACCTGGCTTATATCGTTGGTCTGACCCAGCTCGGATTGCGTATCAGCGCGACGCTCGCGGTTCCGAATCAAGGCCGATTAACGAGAATCATCGAACTCATCGAAGAATCCGATTTTTCCATTCACGATTTGTCCCGGATCGAGCTCTCGAAAGGCGTCCCTCGCTTCAACATGCCCGTCGAATTGGGAATCGCACTGTATCGTTCGCGAGTCACTGATCAAAGGCACCGCGTTTACATCTTCGAGAGCAAAGCCTATCGTGCGCAGCACTCTACCAGCGACGTCAATGGCATCGATCCCCACATTCACAAGGGACGGCCAAAAGGGGTGATGGCCGCGCTGCGCAACATCTTTCGGCAACCCGGAGATGTGACCACAGTTCCGGAAATGCTTGCGAGCTACCGTGCTGTGAAGAAAAAACTTCCGGAGTTGCGCCGAAATGCAGGCGGCAAGTCTTTGTTTACGGCAGCAGTATTTCATGATCTCGTGGTGGCCGCACTCGTCGAGTCGCAACTCCGAATCGAGCAACGCCGGTCGAGACCCAGTCCCTCGAAATGACCCAGACGCACAGCGTATGGTTTGTTTGAAATCCCACCCCATAGGCCTCGCCGGTGCAACGCTTCGCACTCACCTCTGCCGAGAAACAGAGGCAGACATTCTTTATCGAAGCGTCGGCGCAGGCGAAGATTAATGCTCTACCAGATTCTGTGCAAAGGACTTTTCATCGGTTGCCAGGAAGCGGCTGCCGGATTTCTATCGGGGGAAGGGAGAAACTCTTCGCACCGGCGGATGGACAGCCGCGCCCGCACACGATCGACCCGATAGCCAATGCATGCGCGTTCTCACGTAGCTGGCGAGCAATTAAGCACAGCGCGCATCTTTGCGATGCCACGGTAATAGTGATGCCGGACCGCGTCGTAGGACTCGCCGATCTGCTCGGCAATGTCGCGGAGTGAATGCCCTTCGAGCTGACTCATGTGAATCACTTGCCTTTGGCTAGCGTTCAATTCCGCAAGGGCACGCTGAACTAGTTGGCAGGTCTCAATTCCGTTGCTGACAGTCTCATCCATATACAGCTGATTGGCGGCATCGGAAACGTCGATCGCGTGGTAGAAGCTGCGCCGATTCAGGTATTTCAGTCGTCCTAGGCTTCGGCTATACGCAATCTGCAAGAGCCATGTCCGCACAGAACCTCTGGCGCGATCGAATCTTGCAAGGGATCGATAAGCTTCCCAAAATACGTTCTGTACCATGTCCTCGGCTTCGCCATGATCACGCAAGACTCCTTCCGCCACCCGGTACACCAATCGGCTGTAACGTTTCATTAGCTCAGAGAATGCGTCACGGTCTCCACAGTGCAAGTCGCGCAGTAGATCCTCATCGGAGAAAAGCTCTGGTGAGCGATTACCGAGGCCGGCGCCGGGCCGCAGTTTCGGTTCGTCCATCGGCGACGAGAGTCCTGTTGGCCGAATGATCTGCGTCAGCGACGACGGATGACGGTTGCCGGTGAATGGCGAGCTCATAATTTTTAATGTTTCGGAAGGAGGCACACAACTTTGATATGCGCACGTAGAGGGAGCACTTGTACCAGAGCAAGGCGTGATGCAGAGTCTCATTCTCGCCTGCGAGGCATGCTGCGTACCGCACCATTGCTATGTACCAGCAGGCCTCGCAAATTTATTTTTCGTTCAGTGCCGGAATGCAGTATTCGTCGTGCGCCTCTCGGTTGTAATCTCTGAATGGGGCGGGCCTCCGATGGTCGCGCCATGAGTGGGACATAGCGGCAATCGGTAGAGCGGCAGCAATCCAAATGACCTTCTCGAATCGTCCTCGCGGCCCGCATGAGCTCCAATCGCTGAGCGACGAGTCTCTCTGTCAACGAGTGCGAGCTGGAGATCACGAATCCTATCTGGTCCTGTTCGACCGTTATTGGAGACAGACGTTCCGGTTGGCAAATGCAGTGCTGCGCGACGAAGGCGAAGCGGAAGATGTTGCCCAGGCTCTCTTTCTTGAGGTTCACAGAAATCTGCTTCAGTTCGACGCAGAGAAAGGATCCTTTCGAACCCTGCTACTTCGCCACGCCTACACGCGCGCGATTGACCAGCGACGCCGGCTTGAGAGTCGCCGGTTCTATTCGGCGCTCCAGCTCGAAGACCTTCCTCCTGCCGCTCTCGTACCAGCGTCGTTCTTGTCTTCCGGTCTTTCAATCGAAGAAGCATCGCGTCTGATCCAGCAAGGCCTGCAGCAGTTGGACGAAAAGCAAGGCTCCACGGTGGAGGCATACTTCTTTCGTGGCCTTTCGCTCAATGAGATAGCAGTGGAGCTCAACGATTCGTTAGGCAACGTCCGACATCACCTTTATCGAGGCATCGCAAAGATGCGCAGCTTCATTGTCGTAGAAGAAACTGCAGAAGGCCGCGAGCAAGCAAACGCGAGAGCTGCCCCCAAGACAGGAGGCGAGTTGAGTGGTAATCGCGGGGCGCTTCCATCCGAGGGATAAATTGAGAGAACACGAACGCTTTGAAGAACTCGCATCGCTTGCCGCCGTCGGTGAATTATCGCGGCCGGAGCACGAGGAATTTTTGCGTCATATCGACTCTTGTGACAGCTGTCGCAAGATCTACCGGGACAGCACTGCCGTCGCCGAAGCCGCATTCTTGGTAGGGAGCGCAATTGAAGAAGATGCGGTCGGCGCGGATCATCGCTACCGCCGTTCACGGAATGTGGTTGCTCGGAGGCTGGCGCCTGCCCCCGTAATTAGTGCTTATGTCACCTGGTCGAGAGCGATCGTTGCAGCCAGCATGGCCGCAGTCTTCGCGGCGGGCATTTATCTGGGCGGAGTCGTGTTGAAATCATCCGCACAGCGATCTCCACAAGCGCACGCTTCAGAGTCTACTTCGGTCATAACTGCCCCTCCCATGCAAGCGAGCCCCCTGGACCCCGCGGATTCGAAGCCTTCATCCTCGACAGGAGAGGTTGCGGCTCTTCAACATCAACTTGAGTCGGTTCGCAACGACAAGCGCCTACTCGAAGAGAAAGTCACAAATTCCGACCGGAACATTGCTGCTCTCGCAACGCAGGTCGAAGGCCTTGCCCAAGAAAGCAAAGCAAACGCAAAAGAGCGCGACGAGACTCGTGCTCAACTGCAAGCCGCAAACAACGATCTAGCCCAGGCCCAGTCGGTGATTCAGTCCGACCAAGCGACAATTGCCGCCTTACGTGTTCAGAATGCTGACCGGGAGGCGCAGTTCGCGGACTTGAAGAAGAGCGTGGAACGTGAGCGCCAATTACTGTCCGCCGACCGCGAGATTCGCGACATCATGACGGCCCGTGATCTTCACATGGTGGATGTCTTGGATAGCGACGGGAAAGGACATCCCAAGAAAGCTTTCGGCCGCGCCTTTTACACACAAGGCAAATCACTCATCTTTTACGCTTACGACCTGCCAGCCAACAAGACCGCGGATGGAAAATTTGTGTACGCGGCGTGGGGAAGCAATAGCAACAAACTGAACCAAAGGACTGCACTGAGCCTGGGAGTTTTCTATACCGACGACCAGAGCCAGCGTCGCTGGGTGATGAAGTTCGACGACCCTAAGGTTTTGGAAGAGATTGATACGGTGTTTGTCACGCTGGAGCCCGCAGGACGACCTTTCACCGCGCCCACCGGAAAGCCCATCCTCGACGCCTACTTTGGCACACCGCCGAATCATCCATAAGCGACCAGGAGTCAACGGAATTTCTCGGCAAGACCTTTTACCATCCTTTCACAGCCGCCCGTTGGTACAAACCACCTGCTCTCATCCGCACATTGGAAAGAGGGGAAATCATGTCTCTTGCCATGCGTGTCAAGCATGTGTTGTCACTCGTCGTTTTTGTTTTTGTGATCTGTCTTTCTACACTCGCACAAACAGAAACCGCAACTCTGAGTGGAGTTGTTCAAGACCCCAAAGGTGATGTCGTGCCCGATGTTGAAGTGACAGCGACGCGAATTGAGACTGAGAAATCCATAACGACCAAAACCAATGGCGCGGGGATTTACGTCTTTGCGGGCCTGATGCAGGGGCGCTATCACCTCGCACTCCGTAAGCCTGGTTTCAAGGAAATCGCTATCAAGGCATTTGAGCTTCATACCCAAGACAAGCTAGAGCAGAATTTTGCTCTTGAAGTTGGCTCCGCTTCAGAGACGGTAACAGTCTCTGGAACCGCGGGAATGGTGCCGATTTCAGACAGCCCCGCCGTGGGCGTGCTCGTGGGTCGTGATTTTGTCGAAAACATGCCACTGAACGGCCGGTCATTACAGGATTTGATTGCCCTCGCGCCGGGAGCCGTTAGCTCGGCCCAGCAGAATGGGTTGTTCAGTATCAACGGTCAGCACGACGACGCGAACTATTTCACCGTAGATGGCTTAAGCGCCAACAACGGATCGGCCGCGAATGTCTCAGCTTTCGGCACGCCGGGGCCCAACCTGGCAGGGGTCACTCCGTCGCAGACGGCGCTGGGAACGACGCAAAGTCTAGTGTCGGTTGATGAGCTAGAGGAGTTTAAAGTCCAAACAGCGACATACACGGCGGAGTTCGGGCGACAACCTGGAGGCCAAGTAGCGTTGACGACTCGATCCGGATCCAACGAAATGCATGGCTCGCTGTTCGAGTTTCTACGGAACGAAGCACTCGACGCTAACAGCTGGTTATTTGATAGCAACGGGATTGCGAAGCAACCGGAACGTCAAAATATTTTTGGAGGTACAGTTGGCGGACCGCTCGAAATTCCACGAATCTACAACGGCAGGGACAAAACATTTTTCTTTATTTCGTACGAAGGCACCCGTCTGATACTCCCAAATTTTACGAAGATCAACGTGCCCACCATCGCTTCGCGAGAGAGCGCGGCTCCAGGAGTGCAACCATTTCTGGCTGCCATGCCGGTTCCAAATGGTCCAGCAAACGCAGACGGATACACCGCGCAGTTTGTCGGAGGGTATTCGGATCCCAGCAGTATTGACTCGGTGAGTGTTCGCGTCGACCAGAATCTCGGAGAGAAGCTTGTAATTTATGCTCGCTATGCCCGGACGGCATCTTCTGCGCGCATCCAACCGAACAACGATCCCAGTGAACAGGAATCGATCAGTCCAACCGCGAATACGATCAGTCTCGGAGCAACTGACAAAATCACAACGAATCTGATTAACGATATCAGGTTTAGCTATTCTCGAAGTGGAGGAGACGACCTTTCAAAGCCGATACCTTTTCACGGGGCGTCGCCATACCCTCTGGGGCTATTGGTTCCGTCCCAGTATGTACCGCAGGGCGCAACTGCCACTGCCCAGGTCTCGATCAATCTTCGGGCCGATGGAATCGATTTTTTTCAAATCCCCGGATACGTGGATTTCAGGAGTAAGCAACAGCAGTACAATGTTGTCGATGCCTTCTCCTGGGCTCGCGGAAAGCACCTATTCAAATTTGGAGCTGACTATCGGAGGCTGCTGCCCGTATTCAACCAGAGTCAGTACGGCTACAACCTCACACTCAGTTCTTTGGCCTCCGTTCAAAATGGGATAGCCGACAACGCCTTTATCGTTGCTACTCAAGAAGCATTCCCAGTCTTCAATAATCTTTCGCTTTTTGCACAAGATCACTGGCAGCTGACCCACAAACTGACCGTTGACTACGGACTTCGATGGGAATTTAATCCGGCCCCTGGCGCTTCAAACGGCCTGTACCCGCTTGCAGTCACCTCCGCGAACTTCGCCACCATGCAGTTGGCTCCGGCAGGAACGCCCCAATATCGGACGATCTACCACAACTTCGCTCCCCGGTTAGGCTTTGCGTATCAAATTCCAGGCTCTCATTCCGTAGTGATCCGGGGAGGAGCTGGGATCTTTTACGATACCGGTCAGGCCTTGGGGGCTACTGGCTACGGTTTTTATCCTTTCGTTGCATTCAGCTCCATAAACAATTTACCTCTGCCTCTCGCGCCAATCGCGCCCCCGACGTTCAACGGGCCGCTAACGCCGCCCTACGGCTACATTAGTGGCTTGACGGACCCCAATCTGACCTTGCCTTACACGGAGCAATGGAGCCTGTCGGTGGATTCCGCACTATCAGCGCGGAATACTTTGACTGTGAGCTACGTGGGTAATGAAGGGCACAGGCTATTGTTCACGAATGACTATATTCCCGCGGCCGCCACAAACTTTGCAAGCGGGTTCAACTTTAATTCCAATGCGGGAGCATCAAACTACAACGCACTCCAGATTCAAGATCAAGGCTTCGCGGCTCACGGGTTGCAGGTGGTCGCTTCGTGGACATGGGCTCACGCGATTGACAATGTTTCGACAGACACGAACGTGAACTTCTTCCCGCCGCTGAGAGGAAACTCGGATAATGACGTCCGTCAATCGCTGAACGTCGCACTGAATTACGAAATTCCTGGAGGCGGGACTAGTAAAGTCGCCAAGGCTCTCACTCGCGGATGGTTGGTCGCGAGCCGATTTACAGCGCAGACCGGCTATCCCTTCGACGTATTCCAAGGCTACTATAATCCCACGGACGCCTTTAATGGTTTTTCGATACCCATCCGAGTGGATCGAGTCCAGGGTGTACCTCTTTACTTGCACAATGCCCCGGGAGCGCCCGGAGATTGGCAACTCAACCCGCTGGCCTTTGGTCAAGTTCCCACGGATCCCGTCACAGGCGCGCCGTTGCATCAAGGCAGTCTTGGCCGAAATTTTATTCACGGTCCGAACTTCTGGAACGTGAATTTTTCCGTGCAACGGGAATTCCCAATCCACGATGAGTTGCATCTTCAGTTTCGAGTGGATGCATTCAATGCGCTCAATCACCCGAATTTTGGTTTCACGGGTGAGTATTTTTGCGGCTGTAGCGACCCCGGCTTTGGTCAGCTACCGTCGCAATTTACGGGAAACTCGAATCCGCTATACACAACTGGGGCCGCACGGTCACTTCAGGTCTCCCTACGGCTACATTTTTAGGAAGATTCTTTGCTTTCACTTTTTTCTGCATTGAGAGAGCCCCGTCGGAATTTGGCCTCTCATGCAACGTAAGTACGCCGAACTGATCGAGAGAAAAGGGGCAACGCGCCTCGAACTCTTGAGATCGTGGCGACCTGGAGGAGTACTTTGCGGAAATGGTTACTTAGGGCAGGCCTTCTGACAGTCTTGGCCTGCGGCTTTGCCCTCGCGCAGGAAAGTGAGCAGCCAACATCGGGACCGCGGAATGGCGAGGACGTAGCTCTCCTTGCCCGCCCGTATCTACAGTTAGGGCAGGGCTCCCAGGATGAGGTATCGGATCATCTGGATGTTCTATGGCTTGCCCTCGCTAGCTCAACAGGATGGTCATTGGAGTACCGCGAGTCAACAGAATCGCAATGGAAGGAAGCGAGCCTCACGAAGAGAGCCATAGCACTCGGTCCTGTGACGCCTCATATTGTGTACGACGCGACGCTAACGCATCTCAAACCGGGCGAGCCCTTCGAGTACAGACTGCTCAGGCAAAACCTGCCCGTATTCCTGGGGAATGCAATAGCCAAGAGCTCCGAGGGTGACGGATATCGATTTGCAGTTTTTGGCGATGGAGGGGCCAATACGCAGGCACAAAAGAGGGTTGCATTTGAGGTTTACGCAAACAAGCCCGCCCTCTTGGTTATTACAGGTGACATTGTGTACCAGTCCGGTACCGCCGCTGAGTATCTTTCCAATTTTTTCCCAATCTACGGGGCTGTCAAGGCGGACCCAGAGGTGGGAGCACCCCTTCTCAGCTCGACGGTCGCTGTCGGGGCTCCGGGCAACCACGATACGAACGAAGATGTGGGTAACGAAGCAGACGATCTGGCGTACTTCATTTATTGGTCCCAGCCGCTTAATGGACCTCCCTTAATGCCGGGGGGGCCTAATACTCCTCTTGGGACGGACACCGACATTACGCCAAGCCACGACAACGCTGACCGGGCGCTTGCAAATATCCGATCGTTAGCCGGGGAGGCCTATCCAAGAATGGAAAACTTTTCATTCGATTGGGGCAACTCCCACTGGACGATTCTTGATTCCGACGGAACAGTGGATTGGAATGACAAAGGGTTGAGGGGTTGGGTTGAAAGGGATTTGAAAAACTCGAGATCGCAAAAATGGCATTTCGTCGCATTTCATCACGCGCCATTCAGTTCTTCGATGACACATTTCGGAGACCAGCAAATGCGAGCGCTATCGAGTGTGTTTGAAGCGGGGCACGTTGACATTGTTTTCGCAGGGCACGTCCATAACTATCAGCGGAGTTATCCGTTGAAATTTCGCATTGTGGATGCAGAAAAACCTGGAAATGTTCCGTGGTCCGAACTGATTGAAAAACCGGTCGACGGAAAGATCATACTCGACAGAAGGTTCGACGGTGTGACAAGGACTCGCCCGAAGGGTGTCATTTACATAGTCACAGGCGCAGGCGGACAGGATCTATACAATCGCGAACAAGAGAACCAGCCACAATCGTGGCAACCGTTTACAGCAAGATACGTGGCGAGGTCGCACTCATTTACGTTGGTCGATATCCACGGGGGCGACCTCACGCTCAAGCAAATTTCTGACGAGGGTCGTGTCTTGGATCATATTCGGGTTACAAAATAGTAAGAGATCGTGGTTCGCACCCGACTGTCGCGGTGGGAGGCGGCTTGCCAGATTTGAGACGTCGCCGTCCTGAGAGGATGCAATGTACTGCGCACGTGTCACGCCTGCTCTGGGAATTTGTTTACTAGCAATTCTCTTTTGTCCTATCCATCCAGCGATGTGCTACGCAGATTCTGGAAAAAGGCCCCTGCAGCCACAAGACCTGAATCTTCTCGAGGGTCTATCGGAAGTAGTAAGTGTTTCTCCAGATGGCCATTCGTTTGCGTTCGTCCGCTACCGACCCCACGTCGCTGGGTTTTCAACGAATGCGCATTCTTGGAGGGAAGAAAGAGGCGACGTGTGGGTCTACGACGGCAAGCTCGCGACAAGCATCACAAACCATGACGCAACCGATATGAGCTTCGGTTCTCCTGCGTGGTCGCCGAACGGCGATGCGCTAGCAATGACGGCCACAAGAGGCAAAGATACTGGCGTAGCAATCTGGGACAGGGGCAAAAACGACGTTCGGATAACCTGGGCCTCGGAACTGCAGCCAAATTCTCTAATTTGGCTCGACGATGAGCGGTTGATTGTTAAATGTGGCACGTTTGCGGGTATCAGCCCCTTAGCGCAATCGAGTGACATCGCTTCGAGCGAATGGACGATAGCTCGCGATGGCCACGAGTCGACCGCCAGTGTGCTTGAAAGCCCGCCACGTCGGAGCAAAAGTACCATTGAAACACTTGTCCTGATTGACCGAGGAAAAGGCGTTATTGCCAAAATTGATGCCGATGGCATCGTGTGGGATTTTGAAACATGGGGATTGGACAGAGAGCATGGCCGACTTGCGTTCTGGCGACAGATGTCTTCCGGCGGGTCAGCAATCAACCAAGCGGCGCCTAAGTTCGAGCTGCTCGCTATCGACGAGATGGGGCAGCTGATCGGACCTTTTCGGGGAGTTGGCGTTAGTGATTCCAGTCCCTCGCCGAGCTCTAGTTACTGGTCGTCCGATGGGCGATATCTTTCTGTATTGGAACTGCGGCGCGGGGGAACAGCCGCATCGTGGTGGAAGGCGGCATGGCTTCGGTGCACGGTTGCCTCTGGTCAGTGCATCGAGAAAACGCACGGTGTCATCGACGGACAGGTCGATCGTGTCATCTGGGATTCGGAGGGAAGACCCTTTTTTCGTTCAGGTAGGAGGTCAATTGGTAATCTCGCCGTTCAGACACCGGAGACGGGCTGGTGGACCTTTTCTCAAGACGGACGGGTTCTAAACTTGTTCCAAGAGCTCTCTGTTGTGCCGGAACATTTGTATATCCGGCAGGACGAAATCATTGGAGTAGCTTATACCCGCATACTCCGAATAAATCCAACCACGTTTAAAAGTGAAGTCGTCTTTAAAGTCCCATCCGACGCCCAAGCTGGGATGCGCATATCCGCCTTTGACTTTGACCAGACGGGCTCCGGCGCTGTCGTTTCCATACGCCATGGTAAGGACCTGAACGGTCAGGATCACGAGTATCTCGTCGATCTTTCAAATCGTAGTAGCCGAGAAATTCGAATGCCAATCCGGCAGGCGAAACTGTGGGCTTATTTGCCGATGACTCATTCCGTTGTCGTTAAAGCTGAAGACCGCACCGGAACGCATGTGTGGAAGTGCTCAGAATCATCGAAGGAATGCACGATTGTGTTGGAAACAAACACCTTCCTCTCAGAGGTGGAAGAAGGGCAGGTGCGGACGATCGAGTATTCCTCAATGAGTGGTGGAGCCTTAACCGCAGTTCTAATTCTGCCGCCCACATATCGTGCCGGCACCAAGTATCCAACGATCGTTTGGGTCTACCCAGGAACGGTATTCGACCGCGATGTGCCAACGCTGTCGATAAACGACACAAACACATTGAATCCTCAACTTTTTGCGGCCCACGGTTACTTGGTCCTCCTTCCCAGCATGCCTCGACCCGGCATTTCGCAGTCGGGATCTTCGTCCGACGATCCCTATTCAGATCTATTGAACGGGGTAATGCCGGCGGTAGATAAGGCGATCGATATGGGTCTCGCTGACCCCAACCGCCTTGCAGTAGCGGGACATAGCTTCGGGGGATTCGGCGTGTACGGCTTGATTACCCAGACGAATCGCTTCAAAGCCGCCATAAGTATATCCGGGCCTGCCGATCTATTGAGCATGTACGGGACCTTCGACGGGGAGACGCGATACGGCTCAGAGCTGCCCGATACGACAAGTTTTCTAGTAAGCGGTCAGTTTGGAATGGGCGACCGGGCCCCGTGGGGCAATGTATGTAAGTATCTTCGAAATAGCCCGATCTTTTATATCGACAGAGTGGAGACACCCTTAATGATCGTCCAGGGAGACATGGACTATGTGCCGATTCAACAGGGCGAAGAGTTCTTTACGGCGTTGGCACGACAGGGCAAACGAGCGGAATTTGTGAGGTATTGGGGCGAGGGCCATGTGTTGGGGGCTAACGCGGCAAATACGACAGATATTTGGAAAAGAATCTACTCTTGGCTCGACGAGTTCGTGAAAAATCCGGGAGTGGAGTGAGGGGCCCTGAGGAGCGCTTCTTATAAGTCTTAGGAGTCGAGGCGACCACATAGGCCATTCCCGTGAGGAGATATATGAACAGCAGGGAGCGACCGCATCATTTTGCTCGAGAGCAAGATGGCGCGAGATACATAATATTCGTTGTTTTGTGCTTCTTTTCTATTGGGTCGGCTGGGTGGAGCCAGCTCCCCGCAAGGGACCAATGTCCAACGCCGAACACGGAACGGATGATCGCCTACAAATTTCTTGCCGAGCTTGCTTATCACCGGGTTCAGACAAAGCAGTATGACGAAGCGACCAGGGCAGCAGAGAACCTCGAGTTCACTTTCGATGAGACTAGTGGCTGTCTGCAGACAATGGGTGTAACTCCGGCCGAGGCGGTCAAAATCGATCATCTCATGGACAACTTTATCGGGCTCGTGCGGGACGCGGCAAATACGGACCCCGGGAAAGTCACACAGGCATACAAGGCGTTTACCGAGGAAGTCGATCGATCGATTACGCCTGCAAAATAGACTCGGTGCGCCCCGGGATTCCTCTGATTATTTTTAGGATAATTGTCGTCGACCAGGCCGAACATTTGTCGAAAACGCTCACCAAGGGATGCGTCTGGCGGTGCTGTCGACCAATTGAGCACAGCGCATCCGATCTACGAATGGCTGGACAGGAGATGGCTCGATTATTAACACTGCCTGCCGGGAGCTCCTCTTGTCCCACTCAATGAATATATTTTTTCCCAACATGATTTCCGTCTTTTACCCAGTCGCCTGTGCTAAAACTTCCCCACGCACCGCCGACCCTTGCCCCTATGAGCTTTTGGAACCATTCTGACCGCGATCCGCTTGCTCGCAAGAGTTACGAGGAACTCCTTGCCTGCGATGATGCAGCTCTCATGGCAGAAGTGCTGGCTGGGAGCGGAGATGCCTTGGCCATCCTCTTCGACCGGTACGAATCCGCTGTGTTGAGCATCGCGCTTCGCATCCTGCGCGATCGCGGCGAGGCGGAGGATGTATTGCAGGCGATCTTCTTGGAAATTTTTCAGTCGGCGGCACAATTCGACCCGGCCCGAGGCAAATTCAGTACGTGGGTCATGCAATACGCATATCACCGCAGCATTAACCGGCGAAATTACCTTCTCGCGCGGCAGTTCTACTCGTCGCTTGCCATGGATGAACTGACTGAATCGCAACAGGGGGACCTCAAACTTTATTCCGAGCCATCACACGATTGCACTCGGTTCGTGAGGCAGGCACTGAGCATGCTCGATGATCGCCAGCGTCGCACCATCGAGATGGTCCATTTTGAGGGCTTGAGCTTGAGAGATGTCGCGGTGCAGCAGAACGAGACATTTTCGAATGTTAGACACCACTACTATCGCGGGCTGGCAAAATTGAAGCAGCATTTGAAATCCGTGGGGCAAGATATTGCGGAGCGTTCATCACGCGTTTCGGGTATGGAGGCGACTCGTGCCAAGGCATGAACAATACGAGGAACTCTGCACCTTGGCCATGATCGGAGAGCTCTCGGCCGCCGAATTGAAAGATCTCAAGAGCCACCTCGAAGAATGCGCAGAATGCCGGCAGGAGTACCGTGAATTTGTGCAGTTCGCTCTTCCACAATTGTCACTGGTGTCAGAGGTTGAGCCGGTTGCTGATACAAAGACAAGCGATCGACAAGCAATCCGTTCGCGGTTCCTGAAACGAGCTGCGGGCGCAGGGGTGCCATTCTCAGCGGCTGCCCTTGCCGGAAAGCCGAGCGCGACAAAGCCGGAAATTCCGGTTCGGCAGCCTGTCTGGTGGGCGAGTCCCATCTTGCGTTATGGCTTGGCTGGAAGTCTCGCCGCAATCCTCATTGTGGGCGCGTGGTACCAGGGTCGCCGATCCGTCGACAGAGTTGTGGCGCGCTCGGTGAATCCGCCAGAGGAGAAGGCGCTGCCCGCGTCGCCGGCAGTTCAGCCAGTGCAAGCGCCGGTCGCGAATCAACCGGATTCGGAGAAGGAAGTCGCCAAACTCCGCGACGGACTCAACGATACGACTGTTCGACTGGCAAAGGCGCAGGCAGCCCTAGACGCGGCAACCGCCGAGCGAGCGGAACTTAAGGATCAATTAGCGAAACAGACCGCGTTGCTCAGGAAGACGGAGAGCGACAGGCAAGGTTCGGCAGAGGTGAGTGCGGACCTCCAGGCGCAGTTGGAAAAACTGCAGAAGAGGGAATCGGCGCTGGAAGCCGACTACGTTGCCCAGGTCGCATCGGTTTCCGATCTCAAGCAGAAATTGAACGAACAAGAGACTGCGATGAGTCGCGAGCCGGCCAGACCCTCCTCTACCGACTCCGAGGTTCGCGAGCTGATGGCCTCGCGCAACCTGCATATTGTCGATGTCTTCGACACCGATGGGCGCGGGAAGCAGAAGCCGATCTTTGGGCGCGTGTTTTTTGCTGAGAACAAGCAGCTCATTTTCTATGCGTACGATCTGAACGATATACAAGGTCAGGATGTTCGCATCGATTATCACGTCTGGGGTCAGAAGGAAGGGCCGGGGCAATCGGCGCGGAGCTTGGGGCGTTTTCGTCCTGATGACCGGTCGCGAGGCCGCTGGGTCTTTGAGAGTGCCAATGGAAAACTGCTCTCTGAGATCGATTCAATCTTCGTAACCGTGGAAAAATCGGACTCCCCTAAGTCTGAGCCCAAGGGCCAGAAGCTGATGTACGCCTATCTTCGCGATCATCCCAACCATCCGTAGCGTTCATCGTCTTTTTGCAATTGTCTTGGGACAAATCCGCTTTGGCAGAGGCAAAGGCTGACGTGGAGGGAAGTGCCTCATGCTCAGTCGCCCGCTCAAGACAACTGGTAAATGGTTCGTTGGTTGTGTCCTGACGTTGGTTTTCACAATCCTCTTCGCGTCCATTCCAGTTGCCGCCCAGAATGACACCGCTTCGTTTGGCGGCCGCATTACCGATCCTTCGGGTGCTGTCGTGGCCGACACTCGGATCACGATCAAGAATGTGGACACGAATGTTGAGGACCACACCCGGACCAATCGGGATGGGCTTTACCTGTTTCCTTCCCTGAAGCCGGGCCACTACGTCGTCAGCGTAACTAAGGAGGGGTTCCGAACGGTTAATCTCACCAGTCTCACACTCTACACGCAAGACAAGATCAACCAAAACTTCTCGCTCGTGTTGGGCGCGGTCTCCGAATCTGTAACGATTTCAGCGGAAGCTGAACACTTAGAGACCGACAGTCCAGCAGTGGGCTTATTAGTCAATCGAGAGTTCATTTCCAATGTTCCGCTCAACGGTCGATCACTTCAAGATCTCATTGCCCTGGCTCCCGGGGCGGTGACATCTCCAAATGATACGGATGGTGCTGGCGCCTTCAGCGTCAATGGTCAGCGGCCTGATGCAAATTACTACACGGTTGACGGCCTATCCGCAAACATCAGTCCGCAGGCGTCCGCGAGTTCAGTCATCGGATTAGGCAGCGCTGGCGTGTTGCCAGCTCAAACGGCAATTGGTACCACGCAAGCTTTGGTGCCACTCGATGCCTTACAGGAATTCAAGATTGAGACCGCTGGCTATTCGGCCGATTCGGGCAGGCAGCCTGGTGGGCAGATATCCCTGACGACACGCTCTGGAACGAATGACCTCCATGGTTCCTTGTTCGAATATTTCCGTAACGAAGCGCTCGATGCCAATTCCTGGTTTGATAACGATCAAGATCCGCAGATTCCCCGCCAAAAGGAGCGCCAAAATGATTTCGGTGGAACCATCGGAGGCCCACTCATCATCCCGGGTCTCTACAATGGGAAAAACAAGACTTTTTATTTTGTCTCCTATGAAGGCTTACGGCTGTATTTGCCTGCATCGATCCGGACGGATGTTCCCACGGCGGCGCTTCGAGCATTCGCATCTCCGTCACTGCTGCCGTTTCTTCAATCCCAGCCCTTGCCCAACGGCCCAAACGTTGGAGATCAGTGCCTCGCCTCGCTCGCGCCGAAAAATCCTGCGTATGCGATTTCGTGTTCTGGGTCTTTCTCGGCGGGGTTTTCCAACCCATCAAGCCTGGATTCCTTCAGTCTAAGAATCGATCAGATCATAGGTCATCGGTTCCGCCTCTTTGGGCGTTTCGCGAATACGCCATCCAACGCTACGACTCTGGCGATTTACCAGATCCCTGGCCAGTCGAGTGCACAAGTCAACACGATGCGATCGTGGACGCTCGGCCTCTCGGCGAGTTTGAACGATCATCTCGTAAATGAACTTCGCTTCAATCACACGAGCGCAAGTGGAAACCTCGATTTCAAGCCCGTACCATTTGACGGAGGAGTGCCTTACGCGCGGGACCTAGTGTTGCCGTCTCAATATGTATCCGGTGCCACTTCATACAGTGGTGACGTGTCATTTTCGCTTGGAAACACATACCTGAGCCCCCCTTTTTATGAATACATCACCAGCTCGAGCAATCAATACAACATTGTCGATAACTTGAGTTGGTCTCTCGGAAAACATCTGCTTAAGTTTGGCGTCGACTGGCGAAGGCTTAATTCTCTGGCCAGCGCGTTCCAGTACGAGACCTTTTTTGAAGTCGCCCAGGCGGATTTGCAACCCGGAAACGCGAGCTTCGCTCTAACAGGAGCCGCGCAACCCGCTCGACCGACTTTTGAGAATGTTTCGCTCTTCGGGGAGGATCATTTTCTCGTGACTTCTCGACTTTCTGTGGACTTGGGGCTACGTTGGGAATTTAATCCCCCGCCAGGTTCGTCGGATGGCATCTACCCTCTCGCGCTTACGAATGCAAATTTGGCAACTGCTCAACTAGCGCCTGCGGGGACTCCGCAATACCACACTACATTTACGAATTTCGCTCCGCGCCTTGGGTTTGCATACAGGCTTAATTCTTCGATCAATCACTCCATCGTCGTTCGCGGTGGCTACGGGGTCTTTTATGATACGGGCCAGGCACTCGGGGCAAACGGATACAACGGTTATCCGTTCTTTGTCAGCAGCGCACCGTTTAGCGTGACATTCCCGCTCTCAGCGGGGCCATTGGCACCGCCGCCCTTGAATGCGCCACTGGTTCCGCCTTATGGATTCATAGCGGGCGCGAACGATCCCAATCTCAAGGTACCTTACACGGAATCGTGGAATGTCTCTGTCGATGCGGGCCTTCGCGCTAGCAATACGCTCACGGTTTCTTATGTGGGGAACGAAGGCAAACATTTGTTGTATTCAGGCTTCTACCAGCCGGCCGGCAACCCGGATTTTGGAACCAGTGGGATTGCACTGACCACCAATGCAGGTGCCTCAAATTACAACAGCCTTCAGGTGCAAGATCAGGGACATATCACGAAGAGCATGCAGCTGATCGCTTCTTACACATTCGCTCATGCAATTGATAATGTCTCGAATGACCAGTATTCACCTTTTCCGCCGCGGCGAGGTAATTCGGATTATGACGTCCGTCAGCAATTCAATGAGGCTCTGAACTATGAATCGACCCTCGTGCGCAATGCTGGTTTCTTGCGGGAGCTGTTGAGCGGATGGATATTCTCCGAAAGATTCACCGCTTCTACAGGGTACCCTCTGCAGGTTTTTCAGTCCGAGTATGTCCTGCCGAACGGGCAGACGGGACTCATCTATCCCGACCTCGTGAGCGGAGTGCCTCTGTATCTCCATAACGTACCCGGAGTGCTCGGGGGATGGTCATTGAACTACGCGGCGTTCAGCCAAGTGCCCACGGACCCTACAACCGGCGCGCCACTTCGCCAGGGAACTCTGGGCCCCAATGCCCTTCACGGTCCAAATTTCTGGAACATCAACCCATCTATACAGCGTGCGTTTCGGCTAACAGAAAAGGTAAAGTTGGATTTCCGTGTGGATGCCTTCAATGTGTTGAACCATCCGAATCCGGGGGGGATTGACATCAGCCTTGCGGACGGGCCAAAGTTTTTCGGGCGATCCTACGGCTTCAATGCTGCACTCGGCACCCCCAACCCACTTTATGCGACTGGCTCGCCGCGATCGTTGCAGCTTTCATTGAAGCTCTCGTTCTAAGTAGGAAACCAACTACCTTGCGAGGAGCTTGAATGTCGGGACTGTTTCGGTGTGCGTGTCTTGCCGCTTGTATGCTCTCGGGTGTCGGGGCGACTGCGATAGACCACCAGCGTGCCTTGTCCCTCGACGATTTTCCGGATCAGCGTGTCTCAGTTCGGTTGGACGAGGGCCAATGGTCCCCTGATGGATCTAAGTTCGTTTATCTGGTTTATGGACGAAAACATCCGGCAAGGGTCGGAGAACTCGGCGCTCATCAGGATGGCTCGGATGTGTGGGTTGTTGACGCACGCACCGGCCGGAATGAACGCGTGACCGATGCTGATCCAGATACCACGTACAGTGAGGCCAAATGGTCTCCGGACGGTCAGCGCCTCGCGTTCGTGGCATATCACGATAATGACGCATGGATGTTGGTTTGGAGCGAACGAACCCGAGCAATCAGCAAGGCTTTTCAGGAGACAATCAACACCGGTTCAGAGAAAACCTTCGCCTGGCTTTCCAACGCTCAATTGTTATGCCTGATAAGTGCGAACGATCAAGAAGTGTTCGGTCGGAGCACAACCGTCAGCGCCTCCGTTCCTCTTCGAGCGATTAGCGCGTGGCGAAGCGCCTGGCTGAATCAGCTCGATGGTGTGAGCGTACTGGACGTTGGGGCTCGTGAACGCGAGGGAACGTTGCGCTCGCTCGATATCAGAACTGGCTCGTCCACGGTTTTGTGGACCGGCAATGCCACCGAAATCAACCTTTCACCAGATCGAGGATATGTCGCGATCTACGCGACGGCAGAAACCACTTCCACGCTCACTGAGCGCCTGAATACCATCGCGGAACAACCCAGTGGCGTTGTACGACTCCTGGCGCTAGAAATAAAATCCCATCGCGTAGCCCTCGACTATACGGCTTCGCTGGATGATGGTTCCGGGGACCGCCTACCGATCGTATGGTCACACGATAGCCACAAATTTGCGTTTTGCACCCGTGGCTCAGGAAAATTCGATTCTCCAATTCGAATCCATGTCGCCGACCTGGAATCCGGAGTTCCACCGACGACCGAAGACAAGCTTGCCTCGGAAGCGGAACGGAGAGGATTCAGCACCTTTGTTATCTCGCTCGACTGGTCAACCAGTCGCCTCCTCGCCCTTTTGGGGCCTTCTCATCCCAACAATGGTGCTGCCGCAGCTATCGGAAAATCTACTTGGGTCGTGGTCAACTCCAGCGCCGACTTCGAACCAATTCGAAATCCAACTGGCAAGGGTTTTCCTTCCGAATGGTTGGTTGGTCCCGATGGAAAAGAATTGTTGGGAGCTTCAGATGGCTCGCTATGGAAGCTGAGCGAAGGATCTCGAGACGTAGCTCCATTTGTTCCCAGAATCACCAACGTAGAAGCGCTGATTCAGCAGGCTGGTCTCGCTCCTGCAAATCGCTTGAGAGATCATGCACTGATCAGGGTGCCGGGCGGGCCAGGAGGGGATTGCTGGTACGATCTGAACCTTCTCACTGAAAAAACGCGCCTACTTGCATCCCCACAGCAGCAGATGAGTTTCGTTTCATATAGTTTCACCGGAAACGGGATATTCCTTCACGACGACTACAAAGAAACACGCGTATGGCTTGTCGGGGAAGACCAGGCGAAATTGAGCGGGATTTGGTCGCTCAACAATGGTTCCAACGTCGATATTCGGGAAATCACTGTGTCACCGACACGGCGATTCAAATATACCGATGCCTCCGGCCGAAGCCTTGGTGCTGACTTGGTCCTCCCCTATGGCTACACGAAAGGGAAACGTTACCCATTGGTCGTTTGGGTTTATTCCGGCCAAATGATCCCAATGCCCGAAACCGAAGATGTATGCGTGTCCTGCGACCTCCAACCCTCAGATATTTTGCGAGATCTGTTCATGAATCCTCAGGTGTTGGCAGCAAAAGGCTATCTTGTTTTGACGCCAAGCATGCCTCTACCTTCGAAAGCCAGGAGCACACGTCCATCATTATCCAGCGATGAGCCCGCAAAACATCTTCTCGATGGAGTGCTGCCCGCGATTGATAAAGTGATTGAGCTCGGATATGCGGATGCAAAGCGCGTGGCAGTCATGGGGCACAGCTTCGGCGGATTTGATACCTATTCCATAATCACACAGACGGACCGGTTCAAGGCCGCGATTGCTATTGCCGGCTCCTCTGATTTCGTCAGCCGTTACGGTACGTTTTCTCCCTGGAACCGGTATTCGAGCGCCCCTCTGGACATATCTCAGATGTCCTGGGCGGAAGCCGGACAGGCGGGGCTCGGCGCGCCGCCCTGGTCTGATCCTGAAGTTTACTTGCGCAATAGCCCGGTATTCCATGCTGACAAAATAGAAACCCCGCTCCTGATTATTCAAGGCGATATGGACTTTGTCCCTATCCAGCAAGGGGAAGAGATGTTCACTGCTATGCAGCGACTGAACAAGAAGTGCAGGTTCGTCCGCTATTACGGGGCCGGACATGAGATCACGAAACCATCACAAGCGAAAGACATGTGGAGGCGTATTTTCGGCTGGCTGGACGAAAACTTACCTGCGGACCAGCGTCATCCGTAGACAAAGAGAGAGTAGGCCAACAGAGTGCGGAACAACGCTGTCCGCTAAGCGAGAGATACCTACACCCACGATTGAAAGGAATACGCATGAATAAGTCAAAATCGTTGATGGTAATGATAGCCGTGAGTGTGATGGTATGTCTCATCGGAATCGAGACAGCTAGGGCGCAGGATACCAAGCCCACCGCCAAATGCGAAACGCCCAACTCCGTAAGAGTCACAGTATATAAATACCTCGGGCTCATTACCGACAGATTGTTAAATCAGGGAGAGTTCGCCAGGGCCGCACATGTTGGCGGCGCCCTCGTAACTGTATGGGATGAAACAAACGGGTGTTTACAAATCCTAGGTGTTGATCGCGAAGAGGCCGTACAGGTAAATGAGCTGATGTACGCCTTTGTTGAACCGGTCCAGGCACCGGCTGCCAAAAGGCTGGATGTGAGCCAAATTAATAAATTGTATGACGCATATGAAGACGCACTGAACAAATTAGATACAAGTGGCCCTACTCACCCGGAACGCGTTCCGTCCGGGAGCTCAAGAATGGGAGTATACCGGGCCCTAGCGGAGTTGATCTTCCAGTCTTTCAAAAACGGTGACACGGAAACCAGTGCTACGTTGGGGCGCACCTTGGAGCGCACGTGGGATCAAATCGAAGAAAATCGCAAGCAAGGCCTTAGCAAGTCCAATCCAAAAGTATTTCGAGAAATCGATGTCGTTATGGATGCCTTCATCAAACCGGTAATCGAATACGACCAGAAAACTCCTGATCCTGCTTCTGTTGAGTCCGCCTACGCCACCTACCTCGACAAGCTCAAGGCCGCTGACTAGGCTCGACATTATGACAAGATCTTCAATGTCGGCGAGTCTCTGCGCGTTTCCTGCGGCGTCGTCACAGTGGGGGGCCTGGATTTCTTCGGCTGCCGGACGCCTGGTGGCTCACACCAAACATCCTCAGCGCATGGCACATTTCTTGTTTGAAAGCGGTATACAGCTGTAGCGGGGAGCCATCCGCCGGGGTCGTCCTTTCTCACCGGACACCCAGCACTCGCGATATCAAGAATACCGAAAAGGGAAAAAATCGTAGGACGCCACCGATTGGAGGAGAAATGATCCAAGTTCGAACTGTGAACTCTTGGCTGAGTCGGTGCTTGAGCCTGGCGATTGTCATCGCCGGCGTACTGTATTGCAGCTCTCAGGCCCAGACTACGGCGAGTGGACCGGTTTCGCCGACCGGTTATCACGTCGTCAGCCGATTCCCCGTTGGCGGGGAGGGAGGCTGGGACTACATCTCCATCGACAGCGACGCCCGGCGCCTCTATGTCTCGCACGGGACGCAGCTCCAAGTGCTCGATGCCGATTCCGGCAAGATTGTCGGGACGATCGCTGACACGCCTGGAGTGCACGGCGCGGCGATTGCGCCTGAATTTCACCGAGGTTTTACGAGCAACGGGCGCGATAAGACGGTTACGATCTTCGATACGAAGACCCTGGCTACGATCGCGAAGGTGCCGCTTGAGAGCGGTACGGATTTTATTCTTTACGATCCCTTCTCGAAGCGCGTTTTCCCAATCAACGAAGAGGTCACTGTGATCGATGCCGAGACCGGGAAGGTAGCTGGCACAGTTAATCTCGACGCGGATCCGGAAGCTGCTGTCTCGGATGGAAAAGGGACGGTTTACATCAATCTGGCTGACAAGAAGGCGATCGCCGCTGTCAATCCCCAAACGTTCGCGGTTACGAAGACTTACCCCATTGAGAACTGTACGAGCCCCCACAGCCTTTCCTTTGACAGTGCGACCCAGCGGCTCTTTGTGGGTTGCAAGGATGGCTTTGCTGCTCTCGATGCAACGACGGGAAAAGTCGTTGGCCGCAGTCTCATGTGTTCGGGCGTTGATGCTGGCGGATTTGATTCGGACAAGAAATGGATCTTTGAGTCCTGCGGCGAGGGTGTCATCAGTGTGATTCGTGAGGCGACGCCGGATTATTACGAGTTGATTGAGACCGTTCCCACGCAACTCTTTGCGCGGACCATGGCCTTTGATACGAAGACCAAAAACATTTATCTCCTCACGGCAGAATTAGAGACTGTGCCAAGCAGCGATCCCGCGAAGCCACCGCAGCGCAAGATAAAGCCTGGATCGTTTTGTGTTTTGGTGGTGGGGCGATAGGAAGAAGTGCCAGTTGGGGAGGGTCGCACACGCCAGACTCCAGGCGACTTCGTCTACTCCTCATCGAGAGGAGCTTCGCGCAATATTGGTTGGAACAAGCCTATGTCAAACCGGTGATGAAACGGGCCATCCGGGAGCGTCTGGTTTCTTTTGAAGCCGAAATCACTCAGTTGCTATGGCAATTCCTTGGGGGCGCGCTCGAAAAACTGTGCCCTCCCCAATTGCGAAAGTGGATTCCACTGAGCCCCAGCGCGTGTACCACGGTCACCAAAAAATAAAACTCGTGAATCCCCGGCTCCCGCTGGTTTAGACTTGCGCAATTCCGGGGGTCGCCGACGACCGCCCGATCTCGTCATCAATCCATTTGCTGAGGAAACACTGCCATGGCTGACCAAGCCGCCGGATGGCCGCAACCAGCCACTTCCGCGAAGAGTGGCTCGAATCGTTCGCGCGACCTCAGCGCGATGACCGATCTCGAATTGATGGAGCTGTTAAAGTGCGGCGATCACGATGCCCTGTCCGGGTTGTTCGACCGGTACTTCCGGATGGTGTTGAACATTGCCAACAAGATCCTTCGCGACCGATCGGAATCCGAAGACGTGATGCAGGAGGTTTTCCTCGACCTCTACCGCCGCGCCTGCAGGTTCGACTCGGCGAAGGGGACGCCCAAGAGTTGGGTCGTCACCGTCGCCTATCACAAGAGCCTGAATCGACGGAAATACCTGGCGCTGCGCACGGAGTTCGACGGTCGGCAAATCGACGAATTCGATCCCGAGACAGTCAGCGAATCGTTCTTCTGTCGCGGCCCGGGGGATGGGTCGCCGGAGTCGAGAGATCTCCTCGCCATCGTCCATCAAGGCCTCGCTACCTTGACCCCCAAGCAGCGCGAAGTGGTACAACTGGCCTGCCTCGAAGGTTATCTTTTGAGTGAGATTGCTGATCGGACTAAAGAGAGTTACGACAACATTCGTCACCACTATTATCGCGGGATCGGCAAGCTGCGGGAGTTCGTCAAAGAGAAGTCGAGTTCCACGCCCGGGGGACCGGCCGCCTTCAACCGAGGTGGAAAATGACCAACAATATCAACCACAACATCGCAGACCATTCGCGGTTTGAAGAACTGTGCGCGCTTTCGGCAATTGGAGAGATAACGCCGGCTGACTTCGAGACGCTGTCCGCCCACATGCGTGAGTGCTCGGAATGCCGCGAGGCCTACAGCGAGTTCAGTAATCTCACACATGCCCAGTTGCCGATGGTAGCCAGTGAATCGTTAGAGCCAGGTAACCCATCCGGAATCCTTGCCGCCCTAAGGGACAAACGCCACAAAGATCGCTTCGCCCAGCGCGCGCGAGAAAACGGAATTGAGTTGTCGCCGGCGAGGGTTGATCCCACCCCATCTGTCTTCGCCAAGTTGCAGCTCTTGTACCAGCCGGTTTCCGCAGTTGTGATCGTGGCGTTGTTGGTCGCAGGAGGGGTCCTGCAGCATCGGGCACAAGAATCACGCCAGCGAGAGGTCGCCGCATCCGCAGAAATCGCCAATCTTTCAGGCCGGATGGCAACCTTGCAGGAGCAGCTTTCAGATCTACAGGCCGCTAAGCATGATGCCGAAAACATCCCAGCGAAGAACCTCGTTCCGAACAACGTGGCAACCCCGGATCTGAGCAGCCGCGTTACTGATCTGGAACGCCAATTGGCGAGCGCCAGTCTCACCATCCAGCAACTCCAGTCTGCCGGAAACGATGCAAAGGAGCGGCTGGCCCAGGCCCAGCAAGAGCTCGCCGACGTGAAGCAATCGGCCGCGGCGGCAAATCTGCAGTTCGCCCAGTTTCGCACCTCTCATCCCGACGTCGACCCAGCCTCCATCGCCGACCACGTCCAGATCGCAGATCTCGAGCGCCGCGTCAAGGAGCAGCAAGAGGTAGTCGAGAAACAGCAGAAGCTTTTGGCAGTCGATAGTGATGTTCGCAACCTCATGGCGGCCCGCAGCCTTCACATCACTGACGTATTCGACGTGGATGGCAAAGGGAAGAAGAAGAGCGCTTTCGGTCGCGTGTTCTACACGGAAGGGAAGTCGTTGGTCTTCTACGCCTTCGATCTTGATGGTCCCAAGCTTCCCGCCGGTAAGGAAACCTTCCAAGCCTGGGGACAACTGGCCAGCTCATCGACGTCGGCAGTCAATCTCGGCATCTTCTATGTCGATGATCCCGCGCAAAAACGCTGGATGCTCAAGTTCGATAACCCAGAGATCCTGCAACAACTCAGCGCAGTTTTCGTGACGGCTGAACCACACGGAGGCGGCGCACGTCCAACTGGCCAGAAGCTCATGTACGCCTACGTCGGGCATGACCCGAATCACCCATAAGGCGACTCTAGCGGTCATTGCCACGGGCTATTAGAGATTCGTTTCCAGCCCATCTAGGAGGCTCGCTCAGAGAAGCGACGACTTTCGCCCCTCCGTGTCTCCGCGTCTCCGTGATGGATGTTGACGTTGAAGCGGTAAGCGACGACTTTTGCCATACTCAGACCACAATCCCACCTCGCGTACCGTCAAGACCTTCAGTGCGCACCAATCACGACTCGCACCGGCTGCCCAAGCGACGACTCTCACCATCGCAAGCGATGAAATTCGCCGGTGGCTCATGCAAACCTAAGCGACGACTTTCGCCACTCCCCCCTCGGTGTCTCCGCGTCTCCGTGGTGGACGTTGACCTTGAAACAATCAAGCTACGACTTTCGCCATCGCAAGCGATGAAATTCGCCGGTGGCTCATGCGCAGCCAAGCGACGAGTTTCGCCAAGCGACGAACTATGGCGACCCAAGCGACGACTTTCGCCACCCCTCCTCCGCATCTCCCCGATGGATGTTGCCGTGCACCGTTAAATTAACGATGAAGCTGGTACACGGCCACCCCCTCGGAGGAACAGTCCAATGAGGAGACAGCAACCCATGAAACATTCGAGGCACAAGGCACAAATGGGGCTACGCGCACGCCACGACTCTCACCTAGCGGCGCAAGCGACGACTTTCGCCAACGGCGAACCTGGCGGCGCAAGCGACGACTCTCGCCTGGCGACGCAAGCGACGACTTTCGCCACTCGCGCTCCCCTCCTCTCCCCGCGCCTCCTTCGCCTGGCGGCGCAAGCGACGACTTTCGCCAACCGCCAACCTGGCGATGCAAGCGACGACTTTCGCCTGGCGAGCCAAGCGACGAGTTCCGCCACCCGCACCCCCCGCCTCTCCTCACGCGTCTCTCACCTGGCGGCGCAAGCGACGACTTTCGCCAACGGCGAACCTGGCGACCCAAGCGACGACTTTCGCCTGGCGACCCAAGCGACGAGTTTCGCCACTCGCCCACCCCTCCTTCGCCTACTCTGCATCCTCCTCCTCGCCCTCGCCTCCGTGCACACCCTCACCGCCCAAACCGGATCCGCCCGACTCGCCGGAAGAGTCACAGACCCGCAGGGCCGAGTGGTCCCGGACGCAGTCGTCGAAATCATCAACGATGACACGAACGTCAAAACCACGACCAAGACAAATGCAGAGGGCCTCTACTTTGTTCCCGCCCTCAACCCAGGAAAGTACAGAGCCGTCATCAGCAAGGCAGGGTTCAAGCAGATCATCCAA